>OGIH01001334.1_pt1 | contig 13862 bp, 20 predicted proteins | sample 1571721 | NCBI WGS metagenome assembly OGIH01 (sample SAMEA2582068, study PRJEB24529) | metagenome | biome: Human gut stool | place: China | collected 2011
TGGTTTTTCGGACGATGCCGAGGATCAGCGCAAGAGAATGGAAACGACCCGCCATAATATCGGAGACAACATGGAGGCGATGCTTGTCCGGGGGCATACGAATATCATCTACTGGGGCGAAAGCGAACAACAGGTCAAGGAATACCGGACGATCGTCACGAATTTCCTCAAGCAGCAGCGGCATTTCGAGCCTGTGGTGCCGACGGGTGTGGAATTGCGAAATGTCGTCTACTGCTCCAATCCTGCGACCGTGGCGTGCATGGACAGCGATGCCTATTATATCGCGGATATAACACAGGCTATCGCGTTGTTCCAGAATGTCGGGGGATACGAGTCGGATGCCGAGGGTGTGTTCTTCAGCGATCCTGTGGATCATATGCCGCTTCGCTATGATCTTTACGATGCGAATAAGAAGTATGCGGATTCGAGGAATATCGCCGTGGTCGGTATGACGGGAGGCGGTAAAACCGTGACCTTGGAGAAGGTCGTGGATGCCTACCACCATGATAAGACAGCCGAATACATCAATATCATTGTGGATTGCGGCGGCTCTTACGACAAGGCCGCGCGTTTGTACGATCCGGAAGAAGTGTTCACTTTCAGATATAGCCCCAGTGAGGCATTGGGACTCGATCCGTTCGCTTTCGGCTCTTCGTCCGAAGAGGAGCGGGTCGACGATATTTGCGAGACATTGTGGCTTATCATCAAGCCTGATGCGGTGCCGTCGGCCGAGGAGAGGGTCTCGCTGCGCAAAATCGTTATGATGTATTTGCACTTGCCTTTAGAGTCGTCGTGGCGCGGGTTCTATGCGTGGTTGAGCAATAATTACGCTGAAATTCTGGACGGATGCCAGATCCGGCCGGAGTATTTCAATATAAACCAGTTCATACATAACGGCAGCGAGTGGTGCTGTGGGGGTGTCTATGAGAATGTGCTGGCCCAAAGCGACAATCCTACGGCACGGCTCAAGGGTAAGCGGCTGCTGATCTTCGAATTGGAGAATATCAAGGCCAAGCCCCAGTTGCTGAGTATCGTAGTCCACCTGATCGGTATTGCGATCCGCACCCTTGTCTGGGAACAGCCCGGCAAACGAGGATTCATTATTTACGAGGAGTTAGCGGAGCTGATGCAGATGGACATGATTTTTTCGGCCGTGTTATACCAGATGCAGGCGATTCGCAAGAAGGACGGCTCGGCATGTATCGTTCTGCAGAACCTCGACCAGCTGGCCTTGAATGCCGGGGATCGCTACAAGAAAGAAGGCGGAGCTGCGGGTGCGCTGATGAAAAATATCGCCACGACGATATTTCTCGCCGGGGCAGATCCGACAGGCTTCGAGAAGTATGCCAAGCGGTTCTCGGAGCATGACCGCAACTGTGTCCTTGCCCTTGAGAACAACTATACGGATGATCCCAGATACTCGTCGTTCTACATTTTCCGCCAGAAGAAATCTACGATAATGACGCTCTGCGTCAGCCCGAGGACGTATCTGGCGTTCCAGACCGAAGGTAAGATATGCAACGAGTTGGGCAAGTTGTACGAACAAACGCAGTCGATGGCCGCGGCGATCGAACTCTATGAGAAAGAACATTAACGATCTAATATTTACAGACTATGAAACGGATATTATTAGCAGGATTATTTATGCTGGGGTGGGGTGTTGTGCAGGCCCAGGTTGCAGTCGTTGCCCCGAGCCTGGAGTTGCAGGAGGCGATGAACCATGCCGAGCAACTGCAACAGATGGTACAGACCTATCAAACGATGGTCAACGTCAAAGACGGTATCAACAAGGGCATCGACGCGGTTGAAAAGGGGAATTATAAACTGGCCACGATCCGGGACGTGCAGGAGATAGCGACCCGGCCGCGTGCGTGGGGCGTATCAAGCAGGTCTATGAAATGATCGGCAACCTTCGGCTCGATGTGCAGTACACCACGAGTTTGGTTGATTTGTGCAACCAGGTGACGCGCGAATGTATCGACGTGACGGCTTACGGGGCCCAGGTCTTTTCGGACAGGTTTCTGGTGATGAGCGATGCGGAGCGCCTTGCCGAGACCCGTAAAGTCCTCGACGATCTCGACCGGCTGAACTCGCAGGTCAGCTATATCGACGTCCAGGCTAAAGCGATCAAGTACAACAGCGAAATGTTAAACACCTATTTCTGAGCGATATGGGCTTCGATTTTCTCACAGACCTATCCAACATGCAGGTTGAGATCCCGCCTGAAGTAAGTCGTCTTGCGGGGTTCTTCGTGCTGTTGCAGGGCGGTATGATCTATCTCCAGAAGAAGAATAATCCCGCGAAGGATATTTGGGAAGATCTCTCCTGGGTATTCCTGGGCGGATTGTTCGTGTATTTGTTTCCGGAGCTGATACGATTCATGGAGACATTGGTCAATGCCCTCATGCCTATCGAGCTCCATGCCGATAGCGCCATCGCGGAATTTATGAAGGAGTCGAATCTCGGCGACGGGTCTGTTCCGCCGCCTGATTCCTCCACGTCATTCGGGAATATACTTATGAATGCGTTTCTCAAGAGCGGGACAGGTCAGAATGCAGCGGGTTATCTAATCGCCCAGGGAGTCCTGAAACCTTTTGCCGACCTGGTGAATTACCTGTGCTTCCCGACGTTTCTGACGATACGTGCCGTAGGGCTGAAGGTTATCTACTGGAGCGCCCCGTTGATTTTGGTGCTGGGGGCCATGTCGCCTTTCCGGTCGCTTTGGAAGCAGTGGTTTATGATCTATATCGCCCTGCTGGCCTGCGGCCCCATGTTGTATGTCGCGGATTCCTTCTGCGAGGAATGTTTCAGAATTTACGCTTCGGACGCAGGTTCGCCCATCCTCGGCTTCTTTATGATCGCCATGGCCCGATTCAAAGCCTACCAAAGCGTCATGGAATTGAGTTATAAATTATTCAGAATGTAGCTATGATCCCGGAAAAAATACAGTCGTTTCGAAAAATACTGGAGCGTAACAACCTGATAACCGTCCTGTGCCTGCTACTGGTGCTGGTGTCGTTTATACTCAACTATCTCGAACGTCGGGAAACGCTCGGCAAGCAGCTGGAGTTCTCCTACTACGTGGCTACGGACGGAGAGGTTATTCCGGCACGGTATGCCCAGCGCAGGGATAATATCGAGATCGAGATTCGCCATCACCTGGCCATGTTCGTCGATGATTGGTATGCCTTGACGCAGGATACATGGGAGGCGAAGGCCGAAGCCGCCGGGTGGCTCGGCGGCAACAGTATCCGGGATATGTATATCGCGCGCAGGGAAGCCGGTTTTTTCAATCGCTTTATCCAGGGTAACATCCGCTATGAGGCCAAGATCGCGGAACTTCGGATCACGCCGAACGAGGATGGCACCTTTGCGTTCGAAATGGCGGTGGATCTTCATGAAAAGGGCACCGGCTACGCCCGGCTCTGGCGAGTGTTCGCCGACGGAAGTATCCGGGTGATCGAGCGCAGCTGGCCCAACAACCCGCACGGCCTGTGGATCGAGCCGTTTTTGGAACGGAAAATAATTCAAGTCAAGGAAGATGAACAAGCAGTTAATTAAAATCAGCGTGATAGTCATTGGAGCCTTGGTTCTGCTGGTTCTGGCGCTTTATCTGATGAAGAAGGATCAAGACAGGCCCGGCAAGAGGAATTCCGTGGAGACGATCGGCGAAGCGATTGCGGATAAGACCTTCACGACAAAATCAGAAGCGTATATGGCCTACGCCAATGAAAAGGATGAATTCTACCGGCGTTCAGCCGCGAGCTTCGCACCTCCGCCCGCCGTAAGTAAGGAACCCGAGGCTGAAAAGGCTGCGGCTGCGGCTTCCGCAGCTCCGGCCGTAGAGAATAGGACGCAGGAGATCCGGTTCGAGCAGGCGTACGAAGAGATCTCCCGGAATGTCCGGAGCATATACGAGGAAGCGCCTGACGATACACGGACGGTGGCACGGGAGCAGCCGGAAGTTGCGACGCAGCAGACACCCGCTGCGGACGTGCCGCCGGCTCCGGCCGAGACGCCCGAAGAACGACGTCGGCGGGCCATGCGCCAGAACTGGGGTATGGGTAGCCCTTCCGAGGCAGCCCGGAGCGATTCCGCACGGCCTGCGATGTTCCGGGCCGTGATACACGGAACGCAGATAGTACGCAGTGGCCAGACCGCTTTGTTCCGGACAAAGGAGCCGATCCGCTATGGTGCCGTCACGATCCCGGAGAATACGCTTCTGGCCGGATATACGCAGATCTCCGAGAACCGTCTGACGATAAATATAAACTCCGTACGCCTTGGCAACGGCGTTTTCGCATTGCCGTTGGAAGTGTATGGATCGGATGGAATCGCCGGCATTCCGCTGGACTATGACGAGGTGGGGAAAATAACCAACTCGGAATCGTCCTCGTCGATGTTGCAGGAGGCGAGCACGGCGATGTCAGCCTATGGAGGTACGATCGGCCGTGTCGTCGGGTCTGTCGTGTCCGGTGTGGGCAATCAGGTGCGCTCTGCAAAAAGCACCGAGGTAAAGCTGATAGATAATCAGACCGTAATACTTAAAATCGTAGAAAAATGAAGAGATTATTATTCTTGATGCTGGCCGGGTGTCTGGCAACTACATCGTACGGCCAGAATACGATCGAGTGGCGTAAAGACAAGGTGACGCAAATGATCTTTCCTGCGGATATTGTCAAATTCAGGACTGGTTACATCGCTGGGCCCTCGGATAATTTCGACGCTTTGACACAGAGTGACGGCAAGGTGCTCTACATCCAGCCGGTTATGCCGCTGGATGAAACGAACCTCAATGTCGTGACCAGCGACGGTTACTACTATGCCTTTAACCTGGTGTATAACGATGCCGCGAAATGCGTGAACTACATTATTCGGCCGGCAATGGCATTTTATCAGGACGAAGCCGGGAGGCAGGATGCCCCGGCTGTGGCGGAACCGGGCGTGCCGGACGTCGATGCGGTCGCGGCAGCCGAAGCAGTGCTGCCTGATTCCGCATCCCTGTTTTCAAAGGTGAGCGAACAAGGGGCATACCTTGTGACCAACAATGTTGCGAAACTGCAAAAACTGATTTTCGTGCTCAAGGGCGTGTATGTCGATAGGACGCATATATTTTTCAAATTCAGCATTCAGAACAATAGCAACGTGCCTTTTGATGTAGACTATATCGCCTTTTCGGTTACGGCGAGGAAGACCCGGAAAACATCTTCTCAGGAGCGGTTGCAGATTCTGCCTGTCGGGGCCGATGTCGATGTCCATACGATCGGGGCGAAGAGCATAACCGAGGTGATCTATTGCTTCGAGAAGTTCACCATAGGCAAGGACAAGGTGCTGCTGGCTGAAGTGCTCGAACAGGGCGGGGATCGAAATATCGGGCTGCGAATCCCGGAAACGTTCATTATCGAAGCCCGTAAGCTATGAGGTTTTTTCGGATGGGTTTGTCGCGGTCTCTCTCTTCGGGAGCAGAACTCGGCAATATGACGGGGAAAGCGTTTTTATCGCTGTTCGGAACGCTGGCCGAGGAGGTCGGCATTTTCGCACTCAGTATGTATCGTAACTTTAAAAATAGAAGAAATGGTGAAAAAAGCATTGGTGGTGGCCGTCATGTTGCTTGCGGCCATGAGCGCCCGGGCGCAGATAGGGTATAAGGGGCAGGTGGCTCTTGGTCTCAGCGGTGGAATAAGCAATGTCGGAGGGTTCGTCGGCACCGCGCGGATCGGCAGCTATCTTTCGGAACGTTCGATCCTGGGGGCCGGGATTATCCTCGACCGAACCCGTTATGACGCGACGCAGGGCGACTCGTTCCATACGTCGCAGTGGTTGGGAGTGATGCATTATCAGTATGCGATCCCTATGGGCCGGTTTATCGTGTCGCCGACAGGCGGCATACTCCTGGGCGGGGAGCAGTGCGATCAGCGATCCCGCCAGGGGAACATCCTGCCTTACGGCAACCAGTTTGTCTACGGCCTCATGTTACAGTGCGACGTCGAGTATGTCCTCGGCCGGCATTGGGCTATTGCACTGGAGCCTCGCATGACCTATCTGATAAAGACCCAGTTCGATAATGTCAGGCTGTCGGCCAGTGTTGGTGTGAAATATTATTTTTAATGATTGGTGTCTGTTGTTGATATAGTCTAATCAATGGTAAATACGGCAATTTTGAATTAAAAATAATGCGAAACAAATTTGTTTCGTTAAAAAATATTTTTACCTTTGTATCAAAGATATATCTTATGACACTGAAAGAAGCATTCTCATTATTGATAACGCAACCTCTTTGGTACAAAAACAGCGATTATATCAGACAGCAGGCTGTGCGGGACAAACGCCTGTTCTTGGTCGGCAAATCTATTCCTGAAGAACGAATGCGAGAGTACTTGCGGGCCGCTGGCTGGGAACAGACTCAGGAAGAACAATGGGCTGAAAAAGTATAAATTATAATAATACAACTGTAAATTATGACATTGATATTGTATATTGCTTTTTACCATTTTTTACTGATTCTGTTATTATTGTGTTGTATCATAATATATTATTATATGGATCAAAGAACTACGAATCGAGAACGGGCAACAACAGGGTTCAAATCATTAATTTTATTGATAGTTATCTGTATATTCCTATTCATTATTGGTATGATAGGTACATGGATATGGACAGATAAACCAAATGAATTCGGAGACTCTGCCGGCGTGGTCAATGCGCTTTTTTCAGCTTTGGCATTTGCCGGAGTTATTTATGCTATTATTTTACAAAAAGAAGAGTTGGAAGATCAGAGACAAGTTATGATTGACCAACGAGAAGAAATGGAACAACAAAATAGCACGATGATTCGACAACGGTTTGAAGCGACATTGTTTCAGATGTTAAACCTCCAGCAAGAATTGATAGGGGCGCTAAAACATCAATATTCGACTTCTGTTAAGAGTGCTGCTTCTAAAGAAAAACGACATGTTGATCGCATAATTACAGGACGAGAAGTCTTTCAGTATATGTATGAAAAAAGAAGATTGATTTCCCCGATGATCCGGAAGATCATTATACCTATAAAGGTGTGAAAGAAGTGTTGGAAAAATATGGGGAAGCGGGCTATGAAAAGTCAGATATACCCCCGATATTTGACCATTATTTCAGGCATTTATATCGTATTTTGAAATATATAGATCAGTCTCAGGATCTCGATGGTTGGGCTGCTAAATATAAATACATCGGCATTGTGCGAGGGCAATTATCTCGATACGAATTAGTGTGGTTATATTTTAATTCGCTTTTTTATCCAAAGATGAAGGGATTAATCGAAAAGTATGCTGTTTTGAAAAACTTGCGACCGGAATATTTAGCACAGGATTTTGATTTGGGAAAAAAGTGGTACGCAAAGACAGCTTTCGACGCTGATAGAGCGCGAGAAGTAGCCTTGCAGCGCGAAGAATAAGTGTATATAGTTATTTGTGAACTGAAAGATTATTGGTTCAAAAATTTCTTCCCTTCACGAATCAACAAATTGGGCGATAAAATGCCGGAGATTGAAGAAAATAGATTGAGTTTGATCGGATACCCGTTTCCAGAGATCAAACGTGTCGAAGAAATATTTTCGACGCTGAAGTCAGATGCGGCATTGCTTGAGGAGGCGAAGCGCCGCGGGTTTTACATGGGGCATACGAAAGCCAACCAGATGTTCAGCCGGTTGTTTGGTGGCGGACGCATAATGATAAAGCCGGAAGCCGATACGGAATTTGTCCGGCGGGTGATCCCGTATCTGAAGGCATTACTGAGCAGCTATGCCTTGAAACATGAAGAGAAAGAGGCGATATGTGCCATGATCCTGGACGAGATCGCTGATGACGTACTGCCAGAACCTAAAAAATAACTGTAATAAATGCCGAAGGGAGAATATACACGCACTGAAGCGGGGCGACGAGCCTATTTCGTCGTTACAGGAATAGAGTTGCCGAACACGCTTACCCATGATGAAATCAAAGCGTATTCGCATGCGCTTCCTGAAGAACAGTGGAAACGCTGCCATGAACTCTATCTCCAGTATATGAGCATCGGCCGGCCTGAGTATATGAAGAATTATGCTGAAAACTAACCCTAAATAATATGGACATTCAAATTATTCAGAATAAGATATACGAGATCCGCGGCCGGCGTGTGATGCTGGACTTCGATTTGGCAAATCTCTACCAGGTAGAGACGAAGCGATTGAAGGAGTCTGTAAGACGCAATATTGAGCGTTTCGAGGGGGAGGATTTTATGTTTGAACTCTCGGAGGAGGAGTATAACGTATTGAAAGACAGATTAAGGTCGCAAATTGCGTCCTTAGAAATTGACGGTAAGGGGAAATACCCTAAATATTCGCCGTTTGCCTTCACCGAAGAAGGTGTTGCAATGCTATCGGGAGTTCTGCGTAGTTCTGTAGCCGTACAAGTAAATAGGGCCATCATGCGGGCTTTCGTTGCGATGAACAACTATCTCATTCAAGTGTCGCAGTATTCGGCCGAGCTTGCCGAGCTCCGTAGCCGGCTCCTGCTTGTTGAGCGGGAAGTCCGGGAGAACCTGGAGGCCATGAACGACTTGAGCGAAGACGTGCGGAGAGATTTAGATACAGTATTCGAGGCCATCGGAGCGTTGTCCGGAAAACTGCCCCCAAGCACAAAAACCTCGTACAACAATCGGATTCAAAACCAATGAAAGAGAATAAATAAGAAACTTTGAATTGACATGGACGAAACTTTCAAGATGCCGAATTGGCACCTTGAACATGGGAGAGGTGAAAATGTAAAATACCTCCTGTTTGCTTTTACTGAGTTGGGCGTGGCCATGTTGAGTAGTGTGCTGAAATCCCGAGAGTGTAAAATAAACTGTGTCAGGCTATAATAATAATAGTTTAACACAGTTTTTATAATATGGCCAATTTGGAAATAGACTACAAGAAAGCAGCCCAGCAGCTGCGTAGCGGTGAAGCACTCTTCGGTAAAGACGGAGCTTTGGCTCCTATGCTAGAACGTATCCTAAACGCAGCCTTAGAAGGTGAGATGGATGCTCACCTTAATAGCGTTGACTGCAGTTCTGGCAATCGTCGTAACGGCAAGATGAGCAAGACCGTACAGACAAAGTATGGAGAGGTGATAGTCGAAACCCCTCGTGACCGTGACGGTTCTTTTAAACCGGAGACAGTTAAGAAACGTGAGACAATTCTTGCTGAAGGTATGGCAGATCAAATCATCAACATGTATGCTCTTGGTACAAGCACTCGTGATATAAGCAAGTACTTTGAGCGTGAGTTTAACACAACCCTTTCAGCAGAAACCATCAGTGCTATAACCGACCGAGTTATTCCCGAAATAACAGCCTGGAAGTCCCGTATGCTTGACCCCGTCTATGCCATTTGCTGGCTTGACGCCATTCACTACAAGGTAAAAGACGATAAGGGTCGTGCAGTCACTCGTGCAATATACAATGTCCTAGGTGTAAACAAGTCTGGTCACAAGGATCTTCTTGGTATGTATATATCTGAGAGTGAGGGTGCTAACTTCTGGCTTGATGTTATGACCGACCTTCAGAACCGTGGTGTACGTGATATTCTGATTTGTTGCGTAGACGGTCTTAAGGGATTCCCTGATGCCATCCAAAGTGTATTCCCGGAAACCTCCGTTCAGCTATGTGTAGTCCACCAAATCCGTAACTCAATCAAGTATGTAGGAAGCAAGCATCAGAAAGAGTTTCTGAAGGATCTCAAGACCGTATATGGTGCTGTAAGCAAGGATTCTGCATTAGCACAGCTTGACATGGTTGATGAAAAATGGGGTGAGATGTACCCCATAGTAATCAAATCCTGGCGCGACAACTGGGAGCGTCTTACGGAATATTTTCAGTATACTCCTGCAATCCGCAAACTTATCTACACAACCAATACGGTTGAGGGCTATCATCGTCAGGTGCGTAAAGTAACGAAGAACAAAGGTGTGTTCCCGTCAGACACCGCACTTGAAAAGCTTGTGTATCTTGCCTATCGAGACATTAGTGGGAAATGGACTATGCCACTGTCTAATTGGGCACTGATATCACAGCAACTTGCCATAAAATTTGGTGATAGGTTCAAGATTATGTAACTTTGCCTGTGAAAGGCTCCTCTTATTTGTATGCAGATGTGAAATCTGCACACAAATAAGAGGGAAAGAATAAAAAACAGAGCCGTGACACAGTTCAGTTTACACTACCGAAATCCCAAATGGCAATCGAAATCAACCGCCGGATCATGCGGGTTTTCATGCAGATGCGCAGTAGCCTTACGCATGCGTCGCAGTACTCGGCCGAGTTTGCCGCGATGCAATTTTGTAGTTTTTCCGATATGTTTTTATTTCCGCAAGGTGGCTTTCAGGGTTGAAGCCGGCTGCGATGCCGCTCTGTACTCCCTCGTCGATGGCACTCCTCAGAGCTTCGATACGGCTTTCATCTTCTTTCAGAAGCCGCAGTTCGGCGCGGATTGCCTCGCTTGTGATCTTGGAATGTTTTGGAGAAAATGTCATTAGGTATTAGGTTATCTCTCGGATAGCGACTTATTCCTTCAGTAGTGATGTCTGGGACATGTCCTGAATGATAATACCTTCGTCAAGTATTTGATAGGCAAAAACCCAATGTTTCTCGAATACGGCGCACCGAAAGCCTAATACGCACCATTTCTTAAACCGACAAAAAGGATAATCCGCATTATTGCCGAGAGACAAAACAAATTGTCGCATTCTGTCGCTGCGTCTTCTGGCGGCTTCTTTCGACAATTTCAGTTCGTTGCGCATATAGGTCTCAAGATCGGAAATTTTATCCCGAACTTGTCTTGAAACGATTATCTTACGCACGGGATTCAGGCCATTTGTCGATTCTCGAATTCAGTTCGTCGAAAAACGCATCGGCCGATATAGCACCTTCTGCGATAGCTTTGTCCCACGCATCAGTATGCTTGGCCTCCTGTTTTTTCGGCTCGATCGTCACGCTCTTGTGATCTTTGATAAGGTCGAGCAGCCACCGGCCTTCCGGTGTGCTATCCTCAATGTGTACCGTTGTCATGACTTAAAAAGTTTTACAGAACAAATATAACGAAATTCTTGCCGTGAGCGTATATTTCTGGGAAAATAGTTTCCTTCGATCGCTAGGCTTTTGAATAGTTGGGTTTACGAAAACAAAACCCTGGGGTATGTTGAAACAGGGACTCCAGGGGATTACTTTGCAAAGATATTTAATTAGTTTGGGAGCTGATTTTTTGCCCGGTTCATTTATTTGAGGATTCTCTGCCTTACTCCTTCAGTATTGCAGTATGGCACATATCCCGTATAATGATACCATCGTCGAATACTTCGTAGGCAAAAACCCAATCTTTCTCGAATACTGCACACCGATATCCGAGCCGGTGCCATTTTTTGAAGCGGCACAAGGGATAATTGGCTGCTCCGGCTAAAGACACGAGAAAAGCGTCGATCCTTGCAGTCCGGCTATGTGCTGCCTCGCGCGACAATTTTAACTCGTCGGTGAGAAATGCTCTTAGCTCAGAAACTTTATCCAAAACCGTTTCCGAAATTGCAACCTTACGCATTCTTGTCGAAGTATTCGTCAATTTGGCTGTGCAATTTTTGCGTGAAAACACTTACCGGAACGGCATTACAAGCCGCAGCCTCTTCGGCGAATCCCTTTTTCTTTGCATCTATGACCGTTACATACGGCAATGTGCGAACGTAAGCCAGCAGTTTTTTCGCTTCAGGGCTACTATCCTCGATCATAATGTGCGTCATAGTTGTTGTAGATTAAATTGTCTTTTGCAAATATAACGAAATTCTTGCCGCGAACGTATTCTCGCGTAAAAATAGTTTTAGGTAAGCCTTCAACTTATTTCTTGTGTGGAGCCGCAAAAAACAGCTCGTTATCTTTGAAATGTTATATTATAATTTTAATGCTACTTCTTTTATTGCGGCAATTTTGCGGTCGGCGTATTGCACCACATCTTTTATCACCAATTTCTGCACGGCTGAAATCAAGGTCTCCATCAGGGCGTAATCGGGCTTGCCGTCGAGAGCGGGAAGAAAAATGTTTAATTCATCGGCATCCTTTGCGTAAAAATTATGTCCGTAATCAAATTTACCTGTATGTGAGGACTTATGAATTGCAGCCGTTACGAAAACCGAAGCCAGTTTTGGTAAATTTTCCGTGTGCACAACCGCAATATGGTCATCTCCGCCATAGTCATAATTGCGATATTTAGCAGAGCCGAACATATCGATTGTAATGGTATTTTTTGAAAAAACTTCGACATCATTCCCAATAAATGCCGAAACTCCCTCGTCGGCTTCGCCGGCAGTTACAAATGGTAATGTTCCCTCAATGCGATCAGCACTTTTTAGGCGTTTGCCTCGCGTTGATTTTCCAAATAGCTCCATGGTGTTAAATAGCTGATAATCAGCTAAATTCCCCCCCCCATTTTTACCGTCGCGGAATGCCTGCAGCACAGCTTTTTCTTCGGCAGTTAAGATATAGTCAGTCAACCCCGTAGCCAATAAATACGCTTCCAGCTCCGCTATACGCTCCGCTTCCAGCTCCGCTATAAAACTCTCCATAAATTCAAAATCTATTTCACCGGATGTGGTGATGGGAAGGTGGATAGTAGTATTTTTCATTGCCTCTCGGTTAAACTTATTGCCATAATCATATTTCTTTGAAGTCGAGACCCGACAAGCAGAAATTATGATACTTGCAATAGCTTTATTGAATGGGCTAAATTTCGGCACAAGATGCTGAATGTGTGAATATCCTATAAAATCAATAGCTTGATAATACATTGTATCTGCCCCTAATGTTGTGTCAGAGCATGTAATTGTATTACCCTTATTGAGTGCTTTTAGTTCAGAAAAGCCCATCACGCCATTGTCGGTTGATGAGTTTGAAACTAATGGAATCGTTCCTGTTTGAGATATAATCTCATCATTTTGTAAACGATAGTATTTTGTCGGATTTATCTCGAATAAATCTCCAATCTTAAACTCGCCCCACTTAACACCTTGCAGCTTTTTGTCAAGTGGGGCATCTATTTTCCCAAGCCGTCCTCCTCGTCAGATGATTGTTTTTTCAATATATTCGAGACTTCCCAAGCCAAGTAATCACTTACAGTCTTCTTGAAATCCGCCAGAGTGGGTTTTGTGTCTATGGGTGCGGCTTGATTCCAGTCGGAACCATTTTGTGGGTCGATGGTTCCTTCGTAGTATTCTTTTTCAGTTAAATAATGGAGTTTGTTCTTGCCAAAACGCACCAAATCCACCACTTCCTGATAGCGTTCTTTGGCGTGATCGGTGTCTTTGAGGTTGTTGCTCGCTTTCTTGCGGTTGGTACGGGTGTAGCCGTCATTAGAGAAATCTATAAATTTAACCACATCATCTCTCTTGTGAGCCTCATTTACTCTGAATACATACACGTTGGTTTGGACGCTGGACTTGCCTATGAACAAATCAATGGGCATTTTGATGCTCGCCAGCAGGGTGTGCTTCTCCAAGATGCGGCAGCAATAATCTTTTGCTTTGCCCGAACCTGCGGAGTTTTGAATGATGATAGCGGCGTAGCCTTTTTTCATCATCGAAAGGGCGCGTTCTACGAAGTTCATTCCGTTGCCGGCCGCAGAATAGGGCGGATTGAGTACGAAGGCATCGGCGGGGAAATCTTCATCCGTTTTGCCAAAACCGTATTTTCCGTCAAAATCTTTGAGCGAGTCTTTGTTCAAGATGTTGGAACTGCCGTCACCCATCAAAATCATATTGAGAATGGCGAGCATATATACGCTTGAGAGCAGTTCCAACATCTTGAACAAAGACTCGCTCAAAGATTTT
>OGIH01001338.1_pt1 | contig 13845 bp, 7 predicted proteins | sample 1571721 | NCBI WGS metagenome assembly OGIH01 (sample SAMEA2582068, study PRJEB24529) | metagenome | biome: Human gut stool | place: China | collected 2011
TGTCGGCGTTGGTCAGCGTCACGATGTCCAGCGAATCCGGAAGGCAGCGCATGAAGTCCTGCTCTCCGGTCGCTTTCTCGGGAGAATTGTGCATGCGGGCATAGACGATGAAATGCTCCGACTGCTTGTAGGCCCTCAATGTCGCGGTGTACTCGGCCCATAGGGCAGGATCTTGCTCCCAAGGCTTTTTGACCGTACTGTCGAGTGCCTCCGTTTCCGTCCAGTCGCTGCACGAGACGAGCGACAGCATCGAAAACAGCGCCAGCAGCGTGAATATAAAGTTCTGTTTCATAGCTGTTAGTTGTTATAAGATTTGCAATCCCACCATACACGGGTTCCCATGACGTCGCCCGTGCGGTTGCCGTTCTGCTGCTCGCCATCGAGCGTCTGGATGGCCAACTGAAGGTTGGCGTTGTTCTGCTGGTACTCCTCGACGGGGTAAGGCAGGCGTCGTGCACCCTGCGCTACGTCCACCGTGCCGCCCGACTTGTCGGTGGGCACGGGCAGCAGTTTCGGATAGCCCGTGCGGCGGTGCTCCGACCACGCCTCGACGCCCAGCGGGAAGATGGCGATCCATTTCTGCACGATGATGCGTTCAAGGTTGCGTTCGAAGTTCTCGGCTCCGTCGACCCACGGAATCCCGATGTCGCTCTGGGCCATCGCGCTGTAGTTGCCGACAGGATCGGTGTAGGGCGCGGGCTTGACGTCAGTCTGGGCCAGATAGGCGTCGGCGCCGCTGGCACCGCGCTCCTCGAACGAAAGCCTTACGGCTGCTTCGTAGAGTGACCGTGCCGTTTCTTCCGAGCCCCAGCGCAATTCATATTCCGCACGCAGGAACGTTGCCTCGGCGGCATTGAACCATAGGTAGGGCGTATCGCTCGCAACGATCATATTCGAATACTTCGACACGGCCTGCGACTTGCTCGTCACATCGATGCCGATACGGATACCCACATAGTCGCCGACATCGTTCGCAAGGAACATCTTCTCCATACGCGGGTCTTTGTAGCCGTTCATGTAGCAGAGGATGTCGGCTCCGACACGGTGGTCGCCCCAGTCGTTGTAGATGAGCGTCGTGCGGTTCTCCGCGGCGTGCATCGCCGCATTGTCGGCATTAGCCTCGATAACACCCCCGGCAATAGCCTCGGCGGCCTTCGCACGGGCGACGTCGGACTTCACATACGACAAACGCATGGCCATGCGCAACTTGAGCGAATTGGCATATTTGAGCCACTGCGCGATATTGCCGTAGTAGACGCCGTCGTAGCGGCTCCACGCTTCGGCCGGGAGCGTCGTGTTGCGGCCCAGTATCTCGATAGCCTCGTCCAGCTCCTCGAACATCTTCGTATAGACCGCCTCCTGCGAATCGTACTCCACATAGACAGACTCGTTGCTCTCCAGCTTCGAATAGGGAATCGGACCGTAGGAGTCCGTCACACGGTGCATGATGGCCACTCGCAACAGGCGGGCGAAAGCGATGGCCACTTCGTCTTCCGTGCCGTTGACGATGCCCTTATAGGGGGTATAGGTCTCGGTGATGACGTTGGCGAAAGGCCATTTGCGCCAGTCGGCCGAGGGATTATAGGTCTCGAACTTGGTCTGCCATGTATCGACCGTAGCACCGATGTAACCGCCGAACGGCCCGCCCGAAAGCGATTCGTTGAACTGGTACATGTGCTCCTGCACGGGAATCACAAGACTTTGAAGAGCTTTGAACTTCGTTCCGGTCTTATAATTCAGGGCATCCATCTGTTCTTCCGTAACCTGATTGGGATTGCGGTTGATGTCCTCGAAATCACCGGTGCAGGCAGCCAATCCGAGCAGCGCGACCGACAGCAACACCGACTGCCAGCTCATATTGATCTTTCTCATAGTTTCTGCGCTTTAGAATTGGAATTTGACATTGAAACCGAGACTGCGCATCGAAGGCATCATGAAATAGTCGATGCCCTGATAGTTCAGTCCCGTCGAGGCGACGGCTTCGGGGTCGAACGGCGCCTTGCAGTAGATCATCCACAGGTTACGCCCTACGAACGAGACGGTCATGCGCATCTTGTCGCGGAACCATTTTGTCGGCAGGGTGTAACCCAGCGAAAGCTCTTGCAAACGGACGTTCGTCGCCGAATAGAGATAATATTGCGGCAGACCGGACTGCGAGCCGATGGCTTGGTACCACTTCTGCGCATCAACCATCTCACGGCCGTTAATCAGCACGCCGCCGGCATCACGTGCAGCGGCCGAAGCCTCCGAAACGCCGTACAGATCCAAATTGGCCTGCGTCGCGGAGTAGCAGACACCGCCCAGACGGGCTGTGAACAGCACGCCGAGATTGATGCCCTTCCAACTGAAATCGTTACGCCATGCGAGATTGGCATCCGGGAACACCGAACCTAAATAGATATCCTCACCCTCATCGGTAACCTGTAAGTTACCGGCATTGTCCACTTCGACATAGCCGTTTTCATTATACCGCAGATTGGACGTCGTATAAAGGTCTCCCAACGTACCGCCTTCTTTAAGAATATATTTCGCCTTGCCTAATCCCTTGATGTCGAGCTTGGTGAGATTCAGAGATTCGCCCGTCACGGGGTTTACGGCATTAGCCGCAAGTTCGCGGATTTCGTTCTTGTTCCACGAATAAGTGAAGTTCGTCGTCCAGCGAAAGTCACGCCATTGGTTATCGTACCCGAGCGAGAGTTCGACACCCGTATTGCGGACATGGCCGGTTTGCAGGTAGATGGTCGTATAGGACGACGAGGGCGGCAGCGACGGGTCGAAGGTCTGATTTTTCGTATCGGCCCGGTACCACGAAGCCGAAAGATTGATGTGTTGCCACAGACGGGCATCCAGACCCACCTCGTAGGTGATGGTGCGCTCGGGTTTCAGGTCGCCGATGGGATAGTGCGTCTTGTCTTTCCACACCTTGTTCGTGGCGTCGTATTCGTAGGTCGGAACCGTCAGGTGACGCGGGAACGGCATACCTACCGAGGCGATCGAACCGCGGATCTTCAGATAGCTGATCGCATCCGGCATGTTGAATGTCGCCGTCGGAACCCACGAAAGGCCCACCGACGGGTAGAAGAACGACGACTCGGGCGAATTGGCCAGTTGCGAAGCCCAGTCGTTACGCCCCGTCACCGTGAGGTAAAGCATCTGTTTCCAACCTACTTCGACCGAGGCGAAAATCGACTGCGTCTGGTCGTGCCAGCCGACCTTTTCGGCACGTTTTTTCGTGTCATCCAGATCGAAAACATTGAATATGTTGGGAAGTCCGTTCTCCTGAATCGGCCCACGGTATGACAACTCATCGGTCTTGATATTGTTGATCGAGGCGCCGATATTCGCGTTCAGAGACCAATCCTCGCCGAAAGTCTTGTTAATGTTTACCATCAGATCGGCGTAGGTCTGCGTGTCGTAAGCACGGGCTTCGGTATAGTGGCCGTTTTTGCCGCCTTCCGTAATCGTGGTGTTCGACGAGGCATAGAGTTTTTGCGTGTAGAGCGAATTCGAATTATCAATGCGGACACGTCCGGCAACATTAAGCCACGGAAGAATGTCGTAGCTGGCCGAGAACGACAGCATATAACGCTTCTTGTCCGTATTGCGCAGGTTGCGGTAGTTGATCCAGTAGGGATTCTGCATGCGCAAATCACCGCCTTCCATATCCGCACTCCAGAATTGCTCCATGAGTTTCGTCCCTTCGTTGTAACGCTCGAAGCGACGGTAAAGGTCGAAATTCTCACCCCGCGGGAACAGGTAGGCCGGAACCAGCGGGTTCGAATAGACTCCCTGATTGGTCATGTTCTGGTCTTTCTGATAGATGTAGCTGGCGCTCGCATCGAGCTTGAGCCGGTCTTTCAGAAAGTACGAAGTGTTGCGGAACGTGAAATTGTAACGGTCGTACTCGTTGTTGGGGATGATTCCGTCCGAGTTGACCGAAGCTGCCGAAAAATAGGTCTGGTTCTTATCCGTACCGCCCGAAACCGTAACGGCGTTGGTATAGACATGCCCCGTCTCGAAATAGTCGTTCGGCGTATAACCGTAGCGGGCCGCCGGGAGCAGCTTCTCGCCCCAGCTGTAAATCCCCGAGCCGCTGCGGGTGCCGTTCAGGCCCGTGCCGTAGCGATTCTGGAACTCGGGCAGCACGAAAGGATTCAGGAATTCCGTATTGCTCGAAAGCGTAACCTTCAGCGCTCCAGCCTGCCCCTTCTTCGTCGTAATCATCACGGCTCCGTTCGCGGCTTCCGAACCGTAGAGAGCCGCAGCTGCGGCGCCCGTCAGCACCGACATCGACTCAATATCCTCGGGGTTGAGGTCTGCGATGGATTCCGTAGCACCGCGCGAATCGAACTCCGTACCGCCACCACCACCGAAGTTGTACATCGGAATGCCGTCGATAACGTAAAGGGCGTTCGAAGACTGCGAAATGGACTTGTTGCCGCGCAGTACGACCTTCGAGGCACCGCCGACACCTGACGATGAGGCGTTGATCGTGACACCGGCCACTTTACCCGTCAACGAGTTGATGAAGTTGGCATCCTTGACGGTTGTGATGTCTTCGGCCTTGATCTGCTGAACATTGTAGGCTACGGCCTTTTCCGAACGCTTAATACCAAGAGCAGTGACCACGACTTGTTCGATCTCGGCGGACGACTCCTGAAGCGTAAGGTCGAAAGCAGTACGGTTACCCACATCGACCACCAGAGTCTCATAGCCCAAATAGCTGACTTCCAATTGCCGGGAGGCAGCGGGGGGGGGTATCTGAAGCGAGAAAGAGCCATCGGAACCGCTGCTGATGCCGATTGAGGTGCCCCGGATAACAATGGTCGCTCCGACGATCGGGGAGCCATTGATATCGCGGATAGTTCCGGAAATGTCAACAGGGAGCTTTGCCTGTTTTTTTGAGAGAATGATGTTGGAACTACTGATCTGATAGGTGATGTCCGTCCCTTTGACCATTTGGTCGAGGGCTGCTTGCAAGGATTGGTTCGTCACATTTACCGTAACGAGCCTGTTAACATCTACATCATCATTGATTCCGAAAAGAAATTTTGTCTGTCTTTCAATCTCATTCATTACCTGCTTCATACGCACGTTTTCCATCTTGATGGAAACCTTCTGCGTCTGTGCCTGCACCCCAGTAACAGGGATACAGACGAGCGTAAGAACTAAAAGAAAAGACAGGCAGATTTGCTGAATAATCTTTTTATTCATACATTTGTCAAGTTTGGTTCAATGGTTGGGAATTGGTTAATATTCCTGATTGAACTATACGCCGGTGAGTGTTCGCCCACTCATCGGTTTTTCATATCAGGAAGCAAATGTTCAGAGTTGATAGTTCGTGGTTTACATCATAGGCATCTAAAGAATTTGAGATAAGTTAATAATTGGATGGACTATTTAATGATGATTACATCGGTAACAGCATCGTGTTCAAAGGTGAAATCCGAGGCGAGTTGTAGCATATGCAAAGCGTGGTCTATACCGTCCGAAACACGGATTTTCAAACTTTTGTATTTTACGACGGGCATGGTTTCGCGCCGAATCTCTATCTTCACGTTATAACTACGCTCCAACTTGCTCATCAGCTGCTCAAACGGCATTCCGTACACTGAAATAATACCATCCATCCACAGATAATCGTCTTTATCTTCAAGTTCTTGGATTTGAAACCCTCCATCTCGAAGATTGACGATATCGTTGGGCTGCAGAATGACGGATTCTCCGTTTTTTTTATTCGTCACGGCAACCCGGCCGCTAAACAGAGCTGTTGAAAAACGATTCTCCGCTTGGTTGGCGATTACATCGAAATGCGTACCCAATACTTCTACATCACAGGCAAAAGTTTCCACGATGAACGGGCATTCAGAGTTATGGGCGACATTGAATATGGCCTCTCCACTCAACTGGACACGCCGCTCCCCTTTTGGGAAAATCGCAGGATAAACGATGCGGCTCTGCGCATTAAGTTCCACGATGGAGCCATCCCCCAACGTTAGGCGAATATGCTGCCCTGCCGGAACCTCGACAGTCGTTTGCTGTTGTAACCACCGGTTCATGCGTTGACTCAAAAGCACATGGTCGACAGCAATTCCGAGCAGTAAAATGGCGGCAGCAACTCCGGCATAACGCAGCACTTTCGGCCATCCGAAACGTAGGAAAGAGCGTGAATTATTTATACCCGCCTCCGGATTAGGTGCACACATTATGCCCAATACATACAAATTATATGCTTTATCGAGAACTTTCTGATTCTTTTCCGGATCTTCGTTCAGCCAAGCCGAAATCATATCGGTTTCTTCCAAAGTCGTTTGCTCTGCGAAGAAACGGAATAACATTGCATCTGTAACCTTTTTTTCCATTCTGTCATAATATCGCATCTATTTATATAGTTCCACAACTCAATAAGATTCCCTCCTCTAAAATGCGTTTTTTTGCAAATAATTTTTTTTATTAAATTAACCTGTTGCAGGTCAATTATATGGGTAAATATTTTTTTTGCATTATAATCTTTTTAATTTTTTCTTATCTTTGTTCTTGGAATGAAACCGGATACTATCATACTGACCCAGCAGTCGTTCGACAAGTTATTTCGCCTATACCAGCGAAAACTATATGCTGTGGCATATAGCCTTGTACATGATGCAAATACGGCAGAAGATATTGTCCATGACAGTTTCATGACAATTTGGGAGAACCGGGAAACTGTACAGTTTACGAGCATAGAGGCCTATCTTTTCGGTGTCGTAAAAAAACGCTGTCTGAAATATCGTCGGGATAGATATACGGGGAAAGCCGTGTATGAGAAAATCCTGATGAAGGAGCGCGGAGTGATGGATTTTTATACCCGCACGATCGAAAGTTGCAATCCGAACGAATTATTCCAGCGGGAAATCATCGAGATATGCCGCAAACAACTGGAACAAATGCCGGAATTGACCAAACAGGTATTCATAGCTCATAAACTGGAGGGAAAAAGTTACAAAGAGATTGCTGACATGCTATGCATCAACCTCAAAAAAGTAGATAGGGAATTACAACAGGCGGCAATGAAATTACGCTTGTCTTTGAAGGATTATTTGCTCTTATTGCTATTGATAGTATATTCTGAAATATAATCGGCTGATCTGTTCTTGGGTCAAATTTTTCTCGTTTCTAATTTTAAGAAAAAATCAAAAAAAGAGCTTTAGGAGAGGGAATCTTATTGAGTTGTGGAACTATATATTAGATGGCATTGTTTTGTCGGATCTAATATATAGTATACAAAATGAATCAACTTACTCAAAACTCCCGACAATCGCTTTCTCCTCTCCGTTGGGTTCCGAGTTTGTACTTTGCGATGGGCCTTCCGTTTGTGGTTCTGAACATGGTCTCTGCGGTTCTGTTCAAGGATCTGGGGATCTCGGACGCACAAATCGCGTTCTGGACATCGCTTATCATGTGGCCGTGGACGATCAAATTCCTGTGGAGCCCCTTCTTGGAAATTTTCCGTACCAAAAAATTCTTCGTCGTCACGACGCAGCTCCTAAGCGGCATATTGTTCGGCCTTGCTGCTCTGTCGCTTCACCTACCGTCGTTCTTCGCCGTTACGATCGCCGTCTTTGCCGTCGTTGCGTTCAGCGGCGCCACGCACGACATCGCGGCCGACGGCGTCTACATGTCGGAACTCACGACGCAGGATCAGGCGAAGTATATCGGCTGGCAGGGTGCGTTCTACAACCTTGCGAAACTGGTCGCCACGGGCGGCCTGGTGTGGTTCGCAGGTTTTCTCTACGAAGGCTTCAGCGCCGTGGGCGCAGCAACATTCGACGCCTACGTACGTTCGTGGACGGTGGTGCTTGCTATTCTTTGCGGCCTCCTCGTCCTGCTGGGCGTCTACCATGTCCGGGCGCTTCCCGCCGGGGGCGGTGCTGCCGAACGGCATTCGCTGCGGGATGGCCTTTCGGGCCTGCGCGAGGTCATCGGCGCTTTTTTCACGAAGAAACACATCTGGTATTATATCGCCTTCATCATCCTGTACCGGTTGGGCGAGGGCTTCGTGATGAAGATCGTTCCGCTGTTCCTCAAGGCGGATACCGCATCCGGGGGCTTGGGTCTTACGAACCAGCAGATCGGCCTTTACTACGGGACATTCGGTGCCGGGGCTTTTCTTTTGGGTTCGCTGCTGGCGGGCTACTATATCGCACACCGGGGCCTGCGACGCACTCTTTTCATATTATGCTGTATCTTTAATATCCCGTTCGCGGTCTATGCGCTGCTGGCATGGCTGCAGCCTCAGTCGATGTGGATCGTGGGCGGGGGCATCGTGCTGGAATACTTCGGCTACGGGTTCGGATTCGTGGGCCTTACGCTGTTTATGATGCAGCAGGTTGCCCCGGGGCGTCACCAGATGGCGCACTACGCCTTCGCTTCGGGTATCATGAACCTTTCGGTGATGCTCACGGGCGCCGTTTCGGGTTACCTGAGCGATGCCTTGGGTTACGGCATGTTCTTCCTCGCAGTTATGTTGGCCACGGTTCCGGCATTTCTGGTGACGTGGTTCGTACCCTTTACCTATGACGACAAACCAAACGACAAATAATTTATATGGATACACTGAAAATTGCGGGCTCGAATCAGCCCGATATGCCGTGGGAGGATCGTCCCGCCGGCTCCAAAGAGGTGATGTGGCGTTACAGTGCGAACCCGATCATCGGGCGTCATGCGCTTTCGACGTCGAATTCGATCTTCAACTCGGCGGTCGTTCCCTTCAAAAAAGGGCAATATAACTATGCGGGCGTTTTCCGGTGCGACGACACGAACCGCCGGATGCGCATCCACGTGGGCTTTTCGGTCGACGGCCTTCGGTGGGAGATCGAGGAGTCCGACTTCCGGCTGGAGGGTGCGGACGCCGAGATCGGCCAGTGGGTCTACGGCTACGACCCTCGCGTTGCGAAGATCGGCGACAAATACTACGTTACGTGGTGCAACGGCTACCACGGGCCGACGATCGGCATTGCGTGGACGGATGACTTCGAGACGTTCCACCAGCTTGAAAACGCATTTCTTCCCTATAACCGCAACGGGGTTCTGTTTCCGCGCAAGATCGGGGGCCGGTTCGCGATGCTGTCGCGTCCGAGCGACACGGGTCACACGCCCTTCGGGGACATCTTCTATTCGGAGTCTCCGGACATGGAGTTCTGGGGCCGCCACCGTCATGTGATGTCTCCCTCGGCGTTCGAGGTTTCGGCGTGGCAGTGCATGAAGATCGGCGCGGGCCCCGTTCCCATCGAGACCTCGGAAGGGTGGCTTCTGTTCTACCACGGGGTGCTTCGCTCGTGCAACGGCTATGTCTACGCCTTCGGCTCGGCATTGCTGGATTTGGAGGAGCCGTGGAAGGTCACGGCCCGCAGCGGTCCCTACCTGATCTCCCCGCGCGAAACGTACGAATGCATGGGCGACGTTCCGAACGTGACGTTCCCGTGCGCTGCGCTGCACGACCCCGCGACGGGACGCGTGGCCGTCTACTACGGATGCGCCGACACGGTTACGGGCCTTGCGTTCGGCTATATCCCCGAAATCATCGACTTCACGAAGCAAAACTCGATCCTCTGATGCGACTGCGACGAACGCTGCTTACCCTGGCGCTCGCCGCAGCCGTTTTCGGCGCTGCGGCTTCTGCGCAGACCCCTGCCGACCGGGTCGACCCGTTCATCGGGACTACGAACTTCGGGACCGCGAACCCCGGGGCCGTCACGCCGCACGGGATGATGTCGGTGGTTCCGTTCAACGTCATGGGGTCGGAGGAGAACGTCTACGACAAGGACGCCCGCTGGTGGTCCACGCCCTACGAATACCACAACAAATTCTTCACGGGCTTCGCGCACGGCGCCTTGAGCGGCGTGGGGTGCCCCGAGCTGGGCGCGCTGCTGACGATGGCCACGACGGGCCCTCTGACGGTGGATTACCGGGAGTACGGCACGTCGTACAGGGACGAAAAGGCCTCCCCGGGCTATTACTCGGTCTTTCTGGACAAGTACGGCGTCCTTGCCGAGGTCACGGCCACGGCGCGTACCTCGGTGGAACGCTACACGTTCCCCGGAGGAGAAGGGCATATCCTGTTGAATCTGGGCGAGGGGCTTACGAACGAGAGCGGCGCGATGGTTCGCCGGGTGAGCGCCACGGAGATCGAGGGCACGAAGCTGCTGGGGACGTTCTGCTACAATGCGCAGAAGGTTTTCCCGGTGTACTTCGTGCTGCGCGTTTCGAAGACTCCGAGTGCCGGCGGCTATTGGAAGAAGCAACGGAAGATGACGGGAGTGGAGGCGGAGTGGACGCCGGACAACGGGAGGTATAAACTCTATACGGAGTACGGGCGCGAGCTTTCGGGCGACGACGTGGGCTACTGGTTCTCCTTCGACGGCCTTGCGGCGGGCGAGCAGGTGGAGGTGCGCATGGGCATTTCGTATGTCTCTACGGAGAACGCGCGCAAAAACCTCGATGCCGAGCAGGCCGCGGACGCGCCGTTCGACGCCATCCGGGAACAGGCCCGCAAGGGCTGGAACGAGGCTCTGGGCAGAATCCGGGTTGAGGGCGGCGCCGAGCAGCAGCAGAGGGTGTTCTACACGGCGTTGTACCATGCGCTGCTGCACCCGAACCTCGTGAGCGACGTGAACGGCGAATACCCGCTGATGGAGCGTTCGGGCGAGACGGGCGTGACGGATGGCGAACGTTATACGGTCTTTTCGCTGTGGGACACCTGCCGCAACCTGCACCAGCTGCTGACGCTGGTCTACCCGGATCGTCAGCGGGAGATGCTGCGCTCGATGACGGGGATGTACGAGGAGTGGGGTTGGCTTCCGAAATGGGAGCTTTACGGCCGCGAGACCTTCACGATGGAGGGGGACCCTGCGATCCCGGTGATCGTCGACAGCTGGATGAAGGGCCTTCGGGATTTCGATGTCGCCAAGGCCTACGAGGCGATGCGCAAGTCGGCCACGACGCCCGGTGCGCAGAACCGCATGCGGCCCGACATCGACCCCTATATCGAGAAAGGCTATATCCCGCTGGGGTTCTACGCCAAGGACCTTGCGGGCGACACCTCCGTCTCGCACGCGCTGGAGTACTACATGGCCGACGCTGCGCTGTCGCTGCTGGCCGACTCGCTCGGACACGGGGACGACGCGCGTCTGTTCCGCGCCCGCTCGTTGGGCTATAAGCGTTATTACAGCCCGGAAAGCGGGACTTTGCGTCCGCTCCATCCCGACGGAACTTTTTTAAGCCCCTTCGACCCGAAGGCGGGCGAGAACTTCACGGCGGCTCCGGGCTTCCACGAGGGGAGTGCGTGGAACTATACGTTCTACGTTCCGCACGACGTGGAGGGGCTTGCGAAGCTGATGGGCGGACGACGCAAATTCATCGACAAACTGCAAATGGTCTTCGACGAGGGATTGTACGACCCTGCGAACGAACCCGACATCGCCTATGCGTATCTGTTCAGCCGCTTCCGGGGCGAGGAGTGGCGCACGCAGCGGGAAACCCGGCGGCTGTTGGAGCGATACTTTACCACCGCCCCCGACGGCATCCCGGGCAACGACGACACGGGGACGATGTCTGCGTGGGCTGTCTTCACGATGCTGGGCCTCTACCCCGACTGCCCGGGCGAGCCGTACTACACGCTGACGTCCCCGACGTTCGACCGTGTGGAGATCGACACGGAGCGGGGAACGCTGGTGATCGAAAAAAGCGGCGAAGGGTATATCGACCGGATGACGCTTGGCGATAAACCGTTGAAAAATTATCGTATCCTGCACGATGAATTGCTCAAGGGCGGAAAACTTACTTTTGAACTTCAAACTGGAAAATAGATGAAACTTACGGGATTCTTATTCGCCGCGGCCCTGCTGGGCGCGTGCACGCAGCCTGCCGCGGAGGAGAATTACACGCGCCATGTCGATCCGAAGATCGGCACAGGCGGCCACGGGCACGTCTTCGTGGGTGCCAACGTCCCCTTCGGCCTGGTGCAGGTGGGGCCGACGAGCATTCCGCAGACGTGGGACTGGTGCTCGGGCTACCACGCGAGCGATTCGACCGTTATCGGCTTTTCGCACACGCACCTTTCGGGCACGGGCATCGGCGACCTGTTCGACATTACCGTCATGCCCGTCGTGGGTGAAGTGACCTATGCCCGCGGCGAGGAGAATGACCCGGCCTCGGGCCTGTGGTCTTACGCCGACCGTACGCGGGAGATCACGAAACCCGGTTATTACTCGGTTCCGCTTGTGCGCTACGGCATTACGGCCGAGCTGACGGCCACGGAGCGCGTGGGTCTGCACCGCTACACGTTCCCGGCGTCGGACGCCGCAGCCGTGGTCTTCGATCTGGAGAACGGCGGCTGCTGGGACAAGGCCACCGATACGGGCTTCCGCTTCTCGGACGACAGCACGCGCATCGCCGGATGGCGCTGCTCGACGGGGTGGGCCAAAAATCAGGAGGTCTACTTCGTGGCCGAGTTTTCAAAACCCGCGAAGGGGATTTCCTACCTGCAGCCGGGCGAGATAGACGATTCCAAAATGCCCCGGATCGCGGCCCGTTATGCACGTGTGGACTTCGACACGGCGGAGGGCGAACAGGTGCTCGTGAAAGTGGCCCTTTCGCCCGTAAGTATCGAAGGCGCGAAGGCAAACCTTGCGGCGGAACTCCCCGGATGGGATTTCGACGCTACGGCGGCCGCTGCCGACAAGGCGTGGAACGATGAACTGTCGAAGGTGAAGATCGAGACGGAGGATGAAACGTCGAAGCGCATCTTCTATACGGCGCTGTATCATACGATGGTGGCTCCGTCGCTCTTCTGCGATGTGAACGGCGATTACCGCGGAGCCGACGGCAAGGTGCATGAGAATCCGGGGCGCGATACCTATACGACCTTTTCGCTGTGGGACACTTACCGGGCCGCGATGCCGCTGATGACCGTCCTGCACCCGGAGCGGATGCCCGACATCATCCAGACGATGCTGCACATCGCCGACGAGCAGGGACGGCTCCCGGTATGGCACCTGTGGGGTAATGAGACCGACTGCATGGTGGGCAACCCGGGCATCGTAGCGGTGGCGGACGCCATCGTGAAGGGCATCGGGGGCTTCGACCGCGAAAAGGCCTTCGAGGCGATCCGTAAGACGGCCATGAATCCCGACCGGGGCAACGGCCTGCGCATGGAGTACGGCTACATCCCGTGCGAGATGTTCAACGAGGCCGTGGCCTATGACATGGAGTACGCTTTGGCCGACGGCGCGGCGGCGCGTGCCGCCGAGACGCTGGGCAAGGCGGAGGATGCGAAGTATTTCGAGGAGCGCAGCCATAGCTACCGCAACTATTTCGACCCTGTGACGCGCTTTATGCGGGGCCGGGATTCGAAAAAAGGCTGGAGGACGCCCTTCAATGCGTTCGCCTCGACGCACCGCGCCGACGACTACTGCGAGGGCAACGCCTGGCAGTACACCTGGCTGGCTCCGCACGATGTCAAGGGCCTCGAAGGGCTGTTCGGCTCGCGTGCGAAGATGATTGAAAAGCTGGATTCGCTCTTTACGGTAAGTTCGGTCATCGAAGGCGGCGAGACCTCGCCCGACATCTCGGGGCTGATCGGCCAGTACGCCCACGGCAACGAACCGAGCCACCATATTTTGTACCTTTATACGATGCTGGGTCAGCCGTGGGAAACGGCCGACAAGGTTCGCGAGGTGCTCACGACGCTCTACCACGACCGGCCGGACGGATTGTCGGGCAACGAGGATGTGGGTCAGATGTCGGCGTGGTACGTCCTCTCGTCGCTGGGGATGTACGAAGCCGAGCCTGCGGGCGGACGCTACT
>OGIH01001341.1_pt1 | contig 13825 bp, 15 predicted proteins | sample 1571721 | NCBI WGS metagenome assembly OGIH01 (sample SAMEA2582068, study PRJEB24529) | metagenome | biome: Human gut stool | place: China | collected 2011
AAGAATATACAAATAAATATGGCATTCCAATATCAACTAATATAGAATCCAACACCTTACCCATATTATATATACCAAAAGAAATCTTATTTATTTTTTTAAACCTCCTTGTGTAACCCAAATTTCGAGAGGTAGTCAATAATACTATATTGGATAATCCAATGGAATCCTTATAAACATTCAATCTCTTTGTTATACTATCTACGCAGACATCACATTTCGTTTCCGAATAACGTAATATAAGTGTATTATCCGAGATAACATCAGATATTTTTTTCTCACGATACTGCAGATCAACAACATTCAAACCAGCACGAACCCTTGTTCCATTTAAAAGCATTTCACATGTTCTACTATCTTCCAATGCACCTAAATTCGCTAATTTCACATCTGCTTCTGTCTTCAATTTATACAAAACAGTCTGAACTTCACGAGCCTTCTGAAATTGTATATAATTATAGAGATTACTAAAAGCTAGCACAACAAAAAGCAATCCAAACAATATGTATTCCTTCTTTTTCATAATCTCTACATTTTAAAATTGCATTTGAACAATACCGGATTTGCATCTTCATTTAGTTTCTCAACTATCGCATCCATTCTATTTTTAAAGGTAACATTTGTACATTGATTTCTCACAGCATTCCAATTGAAAGATAAAGTCTGTGCTTCCTGAAGAATACAAAATTGATTATCAACAGTAGTATAAAAATCTATGAATTTCAAATCACTCAATGAACTCATTGTCATCCACCGCCCCACACTAATGTTCCCCTCTTGTTTATTATATATAAAATACCTGAAACCTTCATCGATATAATAACCAATTAAATAGTTCCTAGAATTTTGCATGTATTCAAACCCTTTTAAATATTTATTCTTATGAACATACCTATAAAGCATTTCTTTATTAACATTCAATTCATCAGGAAGATTCCTTGAAGTAAAATGTATAACATAAGAAGGATACACCATTTTCCTACTTAAGGTGTAAATAGTATCATTCAATGGGTAAATAAGCATAGCTGTATCATCGCATTTACTAGCATATCTTCTTAGTCCGTAAGCAGATTTATCAACACCATCTTCTTCAAATGGCAATTCCAATGATATTCGTTCTAAAGTATTAAGGTTGAATTTTGAGAGATTATAGTTCCCTAATTTAGAGGGATAATAATTAGAAATCAGATAAGCAATCTCATCAAATGATACAATTTCCAAATGAGGCATATCATACGGAATCTCTCTATATGCATTACTATATAGATCATATGCAATATATTTGCTATTATAACGATCCTGAATAACAACAGAATCTCCTTTTAAGGTGAAATCTCCTAAAAAAGAGTACTCACCAGGCCCTCCTCCCTGTGTACCAATACTTTTTAGATATTTTCCCTCAGAAGTAAACACAAATATTTTTGCATTTGCTTTATCTGACACAAATATCTTATCCTGATAAAATTCTATTCTATTAATTTTCGATATCAGACACTCTTCAGTCGTTTCCAATGGAATAATTTCAATCGAATCATCCAGTATTTCTGATAAATCCAGATCTACTGAAAAATTTTCCGGATCTATTAAGATTTCCACTATATCACCCTGAATGGCTGTCTTTTGAGAACCTCCACTACACCCCCCAAAAAAACTAATAATCAGAAATAAAACTAATAATTTCATAGCATATCCATTTATATTTTTGGAGCCAACTAAAAAGTTGGCCCCAACTCTATTAATAATATCTAGTACACCCATACGGAGTACAATCTCCTGAAAGACCTGCACAGTCTCCTTGTTCTCCGTCATACCCTACTTCCACAATATTAGGACTACCATCACTATGATAACCCATAATTACTCTTTCAATCACAATACATCCTGATTTGTAAAGAGGACCGCGTCCACTTGCAGATCCTTCGTCACTTGCTAACGCTTCTATTTTTAAGGAAGCTAAACCACAAAACTCATTTCCAATACGCATATTGAGAGTGATGTTAATGGTAGCAATTAATACAATAATAACAATAATAAAATTTCTCTTTTTCATTTTGTTGTCTTTAAAATTAATATATTAATAAATCGTTTCTCTTTTTCGGATAAGAAACTTTCCGTAGAGCAAATAAATATTACCATACTCACTCTTTACCTTAAAGATTTTTTAGTTTTAACAAACCTCCTTTCCCTAATTTATGATTAAGTCATTATTATTTAAAATCCAATTTTATTCTATCTTTTTAAAAATTCTTTTCCATCGCACTTTGCCCGTATCCTTATCCACCGACTTCCATATCCTGACAGCCTTACCCACAATAAAAGGTTCCGGAAGCAAGCCCCAATAACGGGAATCCTGGGAATTCATCACCTTATCGCCTGCAACAAAATAATAGTTCTCTTTAAAACGGTAAGCATGAATCGCACTATCATTCAGTAAAATCGTATCACCATGCAAGAAAAGTTTCTTTCTTTGTTCCCATTCTATCACATTCCGATATAGGACAGCATGTTTAGGGTTCATCTCTATCTCATCTCCTTTTACAGGAAGATAGAGAGGACCAAAACACACAATATCCCAGTCCACCAATCCATTATAAGGATACCCACTCATCACTATTCCATAATCTTTTTCCCTGCCATTTGCTACTATACGCATCAGTGCATCCTGTGACTCCACATTTCCCAACGACGTTTCACAACCACGCACCCGGTAGTGAGCCTTCTTGATCTCAAATGTATCCCCCGGCAAAGCCACGCATCGTTTTACATAGTAAGACATCAGGTTCAGTCCTATACTGTCCCATTGTGCAGGATAGGGAAAATTAAAAACCAACACATCATTCCGCTGTATCTTTCCCAATCCCGGCAAACGGGAAATCTTGACTTCTTTCCCTTCAAGAGCATCCCAAATATTAAAAATGCGTCCACCCATCACCCATTTATTCACCAAGATATTATCTCCGGCAAGCAAGGCGGGTTCCATTGAGTCGGAAGGAATTTTGAAAGTAGCGATACTGGTCACCTGAAGCAGTATCCATATCACCACTACTCCACAGGCTATCAGGAACAGGTTGAGGAGCTTATCGACAACCCAAGACACCCCCTTCTTTTTCTTACCAGAACTGTTGTTTTCCATTTTTATATTCAAATATACGTTCATCCTTTCCACGGGTGTGATCTTTCAAATAGAGCAATGCACCTTCAGGAACCTTATAAAGCAAAGAATCGGAATGAGGACGTACCCTGCCTGCTGATGTCCACTCACCGTTATTATAATAGAAAAGTTCATACTCATCGTCCGTACGAATGAAATTATCACGGTTGCGGGGAGTGAATACAATCTTTTCAATGCGTTGGGGAGCACCCAAATCAAGTCCCGACCAGCCCCCTGTAGGCCGGGCATAATCAAAGGAGGTATAAGGGTCTCCGTCGAACACGTTTGTGTACTCATGGGAACCGTCTAATCCATTACACCCCGGTGTACCGATAATCTTTCCTTTCAAGGGAACACTATCGGCAGCAGATGCATAGAAAGCAGCCTCCGAAATATTACAATAACTGTCTTTAGGACCATAGTAACGAACATAACGGTAAGACCGGGCACTATTTACCTGTGCAACATTCCAAAGCCGCTCGGGGAATTCCTTGATGATAAACAGTGTATCTTTCCTGTTGAAATGAGAGTCATTGCTACCTTCAAACACACCATCTACCATTCGCCGGACAAAAGGTTCAAAGTAAAGTTCATATTTATGGAGCAGCGTAACTTCGACCTCCCTACCGCCCGAAGGGAAAAACCGTACTTCACCGCTCTCCCTATCAAGCAAGAAAGGGTCGCTTTGCGGACATATACTGCCGTTTTCATAAGTTCCCAAACGGAAGACAACCTGCCCCTCCACATTTTCAAAGACAGCGCCCAGACGCTTGTCGTAAAGACACCACCCGATGGGAGCCCAGTCCATAAAGCTGGCGGAACAGAGATAGACCGGTTCACCCTTCTTTAAAGGGTTGTAGAGATTTTCAGGACCAATCGTTAATGTGCGGTTCTTGCTCCCCGCATATATAGCAGTAACATCACGAAAACAGGGATAACGAAAAGAGGGATGTCTCTCTTCCGGTTTCTTACCCATAGCCAGGATCATCCCCCGGTTAACGCTGAACGTGCGGCGATAAACCTTTCCCTTGGGGTCCCAGTAATTATCGGGGCTATTCAATTCGGAAGTAGGGTCCAAAATGGAGCAACGATAGGAGTTGCCATCTTTGTCAAAGGCGGCATTCCAGTAATGGGGAACATTTTTATTTCCCCGCATCAACATGATTTCCTCGCTGCAAGGCAAACCTAAAGCCCTGAAGACATACAGTTGCAAATCAGTGAAATTTACACAACTTCCCGAGCGCCAGTCCACTACTTTGGGACCGTAATGAGGACCGAATGAAAATAGTTCGGTAAAATAGACCGGAGCTTTATGTAAGGTATCCATCAGTATTTGAGAAACATACTTCGGATCTTCAGCTTCCGGAAGTCCTCGAATGCTATCCAACAACGGATTATATTTATTATAGATTCTTTCGCGCCAGGATTCCAGTCTTTCATCACCTACCCGGTAAGGGAGAATGAATTCACAAAAGTCTTCAAAAGAGACGTTTTTCCCCCAAGGCTGTTCACGCCATACTTTGAAAGCCCATTCTATATTCTCAATCAGATAGGCCGGATCGATATAGATATCGCTCTTCGCTTCCAATCTATCCATATGAAAAGGGCCGCAAGCACGTTTAATGGAGTCCAACACTTTATCCGGATACATGGTACCTTTTCCATGAAGTTCAAAAAGCTTTAGGTAATCATTTAAAGCTTCACCTTCATAGCTATAGTGAAAAGGCAGATTTTCGATAAGAAAAACGGCAGCTCTATGCTTCAAGGGGTCATCTTGGAATTTATCAAGAACAACCTGCAATTTAGGATTGGCTGATAGAATATCTTCTAAGGAAGGACCAACCGAACTTTTAGTACAGGAAGCCAATATCAAAAAGGTACAGACTATTAATAGGATACCATGTTTCTGCATAAGTATTTCATTTATGTTATCTTATTCTGCATCACTGGTTATTCTCAAAATAACAGAAAAACAACCAACATAACATCATTTTTTAAAATAGTAAATAATCAAGAATGGATTTCCTTCCTCATTTATATTAGGAAGTTTTTCTCTTAGCCGCTTTATCTGTTCAGGATACTGAGACTCAAAATTATTATATTCATTTTTCCCTGTTACGAATACCTTCATCTCGGAAGCCTCGATTGAAGTATAAATAGCATTCTCATCTATTCCTACAATCTTACCAAATGGGAAGAAATACTTATCAGTGTAAGGGGTTAAATCTGCGACAAATGTTTCTTGAGTACTTTTGTTATAAAGCGCCAAACAGTACTGACCCTTAATAAGAAGTTTAATAATCAAGAAATTGTCAGTTTCTTGAAAATCATAAAAACGTTGAATATAGCGTTCAGGGGTTTCTCGTAGCACTCTTCGTACATCACCGTATTCAGTCAGATCCTGAGGCCATGATTTGTCACCAAAATCAATATAATACGTTTTTGATATCATATCTGTTCCTATAGAATAAACATTAAAATCCATAGGCTGAATAAAATAAGTCTTATCTTCATAATTAGAAAATACACTACCATTATCCAAAACCTTACTATCCCAAGTCTCATCTATTTCTAAAAATTCTCCTTTTATTTGTAAATCTTTAGATAAAGTGAATATGTTTTTAGGATGCTTTCCATCTTCAATGTAATTTCCCATATAACCAACATAACCATCTTCCAACTTAGAGAACTGTCTAAAATTTTTTGGCAAATATTCAACTTGCTTAAAGTTAGCACCTTCTAAATCATATTTTAATATTTTTCTATCCATACGACTGACTAAATTTAAAGTAGTATCCATAGAGTTGGTGAAAATATCCGTCAATTGTATATATTCTTCTGGTCCATTACCCACATTTGATATAAAATTTATAAGATTTCCCGAATTATCATAGATGAAAACAGAGTGAGTTTTATTCTTGTCCAATATATAAATTCTATCATATTTTTTAATTACCTTATTGATTTCACCAAGAATGACTTCCTCATTAGCTAAATTTACGATAGCAATATCAGATATTAATCCAACATCATGAATGTTTACATGCTGTTTATTCAAATCAAACTCAATTCTCTGCAAACTATTTTCATCAGTTTTATCTACAGTTGTACAACCTTGAGTCATTAGCAAAAAACAAAAAAATGAAAATATATATTTTACTTTTTTCATGCAATTATAATTATTGAAGGTGTGTCAAAATAAAGATTAGAACACAAATTACACGAATTACACAAACACTTTTATAATTCTGATAATCAATGCTTATCTGATTTATTATTTGCGTAATTAGTGTTCCTCTATTCAGTTTTAGCACACTCTCATAGTAAGAAATTAACGTATTGACTCACAATATCGAGCAGTACATTGTTCTTTTCCACCAATTTCACAGTGTGTTTTTCCACCAGATTGAGTGTATCGTGCATATCCATCAGCACCAACCTTAATCTTCATTCCTAAGATTGATACTTCTGAACCTACTGCACCTTGAACTTCATATGTGCAATCACCATCTGTTCTGATCCATTCTCCTGTTCCTGTATCTTCGGCTAATGCCAAAATTTCTATATTCAAGAGTGTTAGCGAAGAATCAATCTCATGTTTAGGACATTGATACATGTGAAAATCCGCAATAACAACGCCCAGTAAAATGGTACAACTTACCCCATTTTTTTTCTTCATAAAAACAAATTGATTTATAATTTTTATTATTAACTAAACATGACCTTTTTAATAAAATGCAAAATTTGCAATATTCAATTGCGATTTAGGTTTTCATATGACACCTCCTTCTTCTTTAGGTGGAAAATAAAAATAGAGTAACTTACTATAGAAAACTTACTTTTTTTTACTTTTCCACAATACCCTTTAAAATTAACTGTATACTTCCTTCTTTTATATTGCAAAAAACAGTCAGCTTCTTCCTGAAATATCCCAATGAGGGAGGTGTTATTTTTATCGTAATTTTTGTTTTCTTTCCAGGAACTACGGGGCGAGGCTCGTATTGTGGAATTGTACAACCACATGATGCTGAAATATCATTTAAAAATAATGGAAAGTTTCCTGTATTTTCTAATAAAAAATCGACTTTATATATTTGACCTATTTTTAATCCTTTTAATTCATTTCTTTTAATTTATTTAAACTTCATCACATAAACCACTGCTACTTGTTCAGAAATCCCATCTCGATACTGTTTTGGGAAATACTCCAAAGGATATTCATCGGTCATTATGGCTACCATCGCATTTGGCAAATTTGTAGATACAGGAATAGGACATATTGAATAATCAGGGAAATCCATTTTTGGCATTCCAAAAACTTCCACATTTTTTTTACCTTTCTCGTAAAGAGAACACACTGCAATATTATCCGAAGTAGACCATATAGAATATAAATAATTATCAGTATTTATTATAAAAGAGAGATATGCATATTTATCTTTTATTTCAGAGAGTGTTTCGACATTTCTGAAAGCAGACAAATCCTTCTCTTCAGATACCAAATGCAAAGTTTGTGCTAACTCATTTTTCTCTATATCATAAAGATAAAAAATGCCAGATATAGGATCCAATATATTCAATTTATTATCCATAGTAGTACTAATAGTATTCCAATCAGTATAACTATAAGGATAATTATTCTCATGAAATAATAATGTCTTTTCCTTATCTCCTTTCTCATTCATAAGCCAAATTTTACTTTCATTTTTATGCCCTTGTATGTCATGACACAAAAATTTCCCATTAGGTAAAGCTGCTATATCATCATAAACCAATTCAAATGTAGAAGAAATAGATTTAACATATTCTCCATCATGCGTATAGCAATGTATTTGCCTTATATTCAGGTCACTAATAAATACATATTGATTTCCTATAAAAAAATTATATAAACTAAGAAACTCCCCTGGACCTCCCCCTCTGTTTCCAATTCTATTCAAAAAAGTACCATCTTTCTTAAAACGGAACACATTACCTTGCTTCTTATCCACTACAAAAAGTGTTGAATCTGTAAACAGGACATCTGTAATTACTCCAAAAAAATAAGGGGTCGGAAGTTCTAATTTAATAGCATATATATCATATATAAAAGAAGATAGAGGAAATTGACTTTTTCGACAAGATAAATCTATCTGGATAAAATTATTATGTTCTAAGTGATTATTCCTAGAAGAGCAACTTAATATAGTTAATGCTCCAATAAATAATAAAATCTTAATTGATACATTTCTCATAATACAATTTTATTTGCAAAATTAATCGTGGAGAGCTAAGTTAGGATTAACAATATCCCTACTTAATTCTCCACAACACAATTTTAACAATTATCTAACCCCTTAGCACAACCACTAAATTTACTTGGATCAGGCTTACAGCACGGAATCTTAGTTGATAACATTTTTCCATCAAGTATACAATAAATCGTTTTTTCACCCAATTTACTATATGGAACTAATGTCTCATCTATGTCCCCATGCTCATCAGAACCAGCATAAGCGTCAATATTCTCCAACAATAAGTCAATATTTTTATTTTCCTTATGCGACGAGATAAATATTGCAGAAACAACAATTACTCCTATTAATAAAAATTTCGTTTTCATATTCCTATTCATTTAATAAATATTTTTTATACAACTCCCTTATGTGTCTATTTGTTATCGGATTTCCAACACAGATTATACGATTCTGCTGATCAAGTAAGAAAACATGAGAAGTATTTAATGGCATATTATTCAGTAATCTAATATCTTCATTATTATCCACACAAACAGGTATTGAAAATTCATGTAATTTCAAGATTGTATATAACTCTCTCTGATAGACAGGATTCATTATAAATATATAATTAACACCTAAAACTGTTGTATCTACATCTTGAATAAACCTCTGCCAATCATCTATTTTTAATCTACAACTGATACATTCTACATTTCCCAGAAGAATTAAAACTTTATATCGCCCTCCTCGGTAATCAAAAAAACATTTATCACGAGCATGTCGTTTAAAAGTCATTGAATCTGGGAATTGAATAGTCTTACCATACCATTGCTTGACATATTGTTCCTTTTTATTCACACAAGCAGATATCAGTGTTCCCAAAAATGAAACTATCAAAACTACATATAAATATTTCTCCAACTTTCTAAAATCCATAAGTCTTCTTTCAACAAATACAATCATATATTTTACACAAAAAAAATATCATGCTAGTTACTGCTTATGGTCCCATATTGCCCTCCCTTCTTTTATATTTAATGCGAATCAGTAATTAAAATCACTTGCTAATTCAGCTAGTTAAACTTTTATTATTCAATCAATTATCTCATATACATGCTTCTTCATATCCTCGAAAATCAGTATATCAGAAAAATAAAACCACTCATTATTCCAATTATGATTCCCAAGGAGAAATCAGCCTATTATCATATGATTTTATAACAAACTTTGCATGCACCAGAATCTGGTCTTGACGCTTGTATATTAATACAAAACAAATATGACAACTCGACATATATTTTAGTGGTTATCAATTAAACAAATATATATTACCCATAATGCCTTGCAAACTCTAAATATTACTTCAAATACATATCTTTGGAAAAATGAATGATATTATTTATTCCAGAAATAATTACAATACTTCGGTGTTTTTTTAACGAATTATTGTGAAATAATCAATCCACTGCATATTTCACCACCGGTTCATCACTATTCACATCCGTAGTAACAATTATTCCATTCAATTCATCTACCGATATACCATACACATAATGATCCAGCACATATTTCTTTATAGGTTCACCGCTCAGACTAAATACATATATATACCTCCCACCATCCGTCATATCGCCTTTCTGCATTTTCCGCGAAATCTCTTCAAAAGTATCCCCTTGAAAAACGGCATAAATAGCAGTATCCGTCACCTGTATATCACTAAATCCCATAATTCCGGTAGGTATGCCATAGCCTTCCGCAACTTTAAATTCCGGTTCACCATGCAAACCAACACGAACTATATGGGTACTATCTTTCAAATTATAAATTTCGAGTACTTCTCCTAATTGAGTAACGGCAGCCAGAATCCCATTACGAGGATTATAATCAATGAAACTGCGCCATGCCTGCGCCAATGCCGGGCGAGCATGTTTTAAAGCCTCCTCATTCGTAGTGGGAATAATCCCCATTTTATGCAATAACCTACCCTTTCGATCCACCCAGCAAAAACGACTTTCTCCTGAATAATCAGGAATGATAAAAGTAGAGTCATCATAAATCACAAAATCCAGCCCTCGAAGTATCTCCTTATCCAAGCTCACTGCCTCTTCACGAAGTAATGAGTCATTGGATAAAGCCAAACCAAACCGAGTTAATTTTAAACCATTTGCATCCAATACCCACAACGAATTTCCATTCCATCGGATATTTTCAACAGAAAGCATCTCCTCTGGCGAATCTCCACGCTTACCTAAAGAAGTAATGTAAGAAAGATCAGGATAGTGGAACAAATGAATAAAATGATCCATACCATGCAAATCCATTATTGCTACAGTATCCCCTTGCATCTTTATCCGGAAAGGAAAACGAAATACGGCTGTATCCATAGGCAAAATACATGCAATCAGATTTTCCGTTTCCGGAAAATCCGTATACGGTATTCCCTTATGCACGGGTACAGAAGTACATGCAAGAAAGGAAAACAGAAACAATATGTTAATAAGGTACTTCAAGGCTGTAACCAATCATGACAAACTTTGTCTTTCCGCCTAAAGGACAGTCTACTGTTCCTGTACCTATACATTGTATTGGCACATAATCCTCGCCAGCAGCTAAAGCCTCTATATTCATTAAGAATAAATCATTTTGCGCCTTCTCCGGCTTAGCCATATAGGAAACCAGAGCAATTAACACAAACAGCACACCAAGTATCCAAGATTTTCTTTTCATACAATATTAAAATTAGTATTAGATATTTAAATCATATCTGTTTCGGAGACGAAAGTAGCAATCAAGAAAATCCGTTCCAATAAATCTGACTGACAAACACTGACAAAGCCTCATTTATCAGAATTTGTCAGTTTCTCCCAGAATTTGTCAGCCATATACGATCCGTGTTTTTAGTCATTAGTCAAAGCATTTTTTCCGATGAAATGGGGGATTATCAGATGATAGGCATCCTTTTTGAATTTTATCTGAAGGGATGTCAACTCACCGAGTATTTTTCGTAAACGACGGATAAGCGTATGTATTCTTTCCTGGGTTCCGCTACCATCCGGCCATAAAGTCCCACTAATTAGCAACGTAGAAAGAGTGCATCCTTCTGCCTGAAGAAACATTTCCAATAAAATTGCCGTTTGGGGAGTAAGCTTTACTACTTGCTCCTGTTTTATCAATTCCATTCGCTCCACATAAAAAAAAGTATGCTCCTCCAACTGATAAACAGGTGATTGCTCTGCCGCCATCACTATAACGGGGAGACCTTCTTGTTCGACTTCCTCAATCTGCCTATTCTTTCTATAGCAATATACTTTTCCAAAAATGAAAAATAACAATTCAATACCTGCACAAACGCCTCCTATGGCAAGCAAACGCCAGTCACTAAGCAGCCACCACCACTCGCAAGAAGCATAACCGGTAGCTTCCACCTCACAACGAAATCCCATATAATAAGAAAGAAGGCTGTCAGTCTGGGAGAACTTCTGCACGTTTTTGGAAAAAGCAGAAGAGGGCTGCTCCTGAAAATCCCAAACAGTAATACGAGTATGGGTTTTCAGAAATATATCAGATTCTTTCAACAACTTGTTCCAGGTTCCATGCAATGAGTCCGCATCTAAGGGAGATTCATCCAAGAGTGCAGTAAGAAGTCCGCGCTGTATACCTCCTTTCACAAGGCTATTCTCAAATTTAAAACATGGGATTTCATATTTTCTTTTGCCTGAATCCAATTCAATCTCTACTGTCCCGGGATTTACCTCTTCTAAAGCAGGCGTGGCTTTCCAATTGCTTATATAGGAAATTGAGAGAGTATCTCTTTTTTGCAACTCCTGCAATAATGCTGTTTTAAATATGACACGTGCTTGCTCATTCCATTTTTGACGAACCAGAAAGATTCCGATTCCCATAACCAACGAATACATAAGCAGTCTTACCCATAGTATCTTTTTGCATTTTATTTTCATCATTCTTCCCGCTCCATTTTTAGTAGCTGTTTCTCAATTGCAAAAGTAGGGATTCATACACTTAAAGAAGAAAAGCAATGTTACAGAAACTTTCGTTCACGTTTCATCATTACCAATTTATAGCTAAAAAAAACTTATCCGGATTATACCTGAGACGCACTTGCTCCGTACCTTCTCCACTCACAGGTACCTCTGAGCGAAGAAACCACGGCCTTGGTACGGAGCAAGTGCATCCCGGGTATAATGCGGACAAAACAGAACCCATCGGAAAAGGCAAAATAATTATCTACGCAAAACGACGCAAATTAACGCAAAAATCACATGGACCGGATGGATGAGAATCTTTTTCCATATATTTGCGCAATCAGAAAAACAAGTAATTAAAAACACGATAGTATGGGAATTATCAACCAAGGCATTCTCGGAGGTTTCTCCGGCAAAGTGGGACCGATAGTCGGTTTTCGCTGGAAATCAAACTACTATATCCGTGCACGCGCCGCCAAAGTCAGCAATCCGCGCACCCCCCGGCAACAAGAGCAACGGGGCAAGTTTGCCACGGCATTCAACTTCCTGAAAACGATGAAACCTTTCATACGCATGGGTTATAAAGAGTTTACGCAAGATAAATCCGCATTCAACGCCGCCATGTCCTACACGCTGAAAAGAGCCGTGACAGGTAGCGGAAGAGACATCACGATTGACTTCAACCGGGCGCTGGTGTCTATGGGAACGCTAATGCCCGTATTCGAAGGTACAGCCATGCAAGAGAGGGATAAAATGAGTTTCAACTGGCAGAATAACAGTGGTACGGGAAATGCGGAGGACACCGATATAGCCATGCTGTTGGTGTACAACAAAGATAAAGAAATGGCTGTCTACGACACCGGGGCCGCATTACGTTCCGGCAAGCATGCAGAACTCCCTCTCCCGGATAGTTGGCAGGATGATGAACTGGTTGCCTATCTCAGTTTTCGCAATGCCGATGGAGACAGTGTGGCCAATAGCATTTGTCTACCGATTTCAATAGCCGAAGTACCGGAGGGCGAGGCAGAAATACAGGCAGAATCTACTGATACAACCTATGAAAAGCCCCTGCCCATCAAGAAAGCAAAGCTTCAGCCACATATAGCCGTGCATTTGTCTTCTGCTCCTCCCAACAATATTGGGACATGCAGGTGCGAAACCTGAGCGGATACCCCGGCGACCTGACAACAAAAAAGCCGGATACCAGAGAAATGCGTTCTCTGTATCCGGCTCCCGATAGTGCCTATACTTTTATTTTGTACTTGCCAGCATCAAAGTTGCGTCAGCATCGTTCAATGCGTAAACGCTCTTTTGGATGTTGCTGTCGTAAGCATTGCTCTTAGAATTCCAACGGGCGTAGTTTACTGCAATTTCATTGTTACTGTACTCTACATTCATTTTGAAGTAAGGAACCCAGGCTTCTTTTACGCTGTCCCACTTGGAAGCTTCCTTGCTGATTACGCGGTTTTCGT
>OGIH01001354.1_pt1 | contig 13696 bp, 11 predicted proteins | sample 1571721 | NCBI WGS metagenome assembly OGIH01 (sample SAMEA2582068, study PRJEB24529) | metagenome | biome: Human gut stool | place: China | collected 2011
GCTCCCTGATTCTTCCTATATGTACCTCTATCGTATGTGGGTCTGCCTCCGTCTCATATCCCCATACCTCATCCATTAGCTGCTGCTTCGTAAATGTCCTGCCCGGTGAAGCTGCCAGCTTATATAAAAGCAGGAATTCCTTTTTGGGCAGGACAAGCGTTTCATCACCGGTCACAACTGTCATTGCATCATAATCAAGCTCGGTTGAACCAATCACAATTTTGTGTTCGTTCAGTATCTGTGCACGACGAAGCAGTGCTCCTACCCTCAAAACCATTTCATTGACATTTACGGGTTTTACCATATAGTCGTCACTTCCCGAAAGAAAGCCCTGACGCATATCATCAAAGCTGCTTTTTGCAGTAATCATAAGCACCGGTATCTGATATCCCGCCGAACGAAGCTCCGACACAAGTTCATATCCATCCATAACCGGCATCATTATATCGGAAATGATTAAATCAATATACTCTCTGTCCAATACCTCCAGTGCCTGTGCTCCATCCGACGCACTTTTGACCTGATATCCGCTCTTTTCAAGCACCTTTTGGAATAACAGACTTAATTCCTTATCATCTTCTACAATTAATATCTTAAACACGCTTTATATTCTCCTTTAATCAAAACAAATCCCTTGCCCATCCAAGCAGATGCTGTACCAGAAACACCTTTCTTTTATGTTTTTCTGTTAATTCAATCGGCTTTACATGATACGGATCATAATATGTTCCGTCGTCTAATACCTGTCTGGACACGCTCTCATACTCCATCATGCCATCCTCCAGCTGTTTATTAATCTCTTTACTGCGTATTACAAGCATCAGCTCTGTATCCAGATAAGTACTTCTCATGTCCATATTGAATGAACCTATTACTGACAGATCATCGTCAATCAGAATACTTTTTCCATGATACGAATAACCGCCTTCATATTCCCAGATATCAATTCCTGTTTCTAAAATTCTGTTTCTGTTTTTGGCATAATCAGCAGCTCCAAATGGATTTCCGTTATTTGCAACAGAATTTGTCATAATAGAAAAGTCCGGAACCTTCTGTGCAATTTCCTCCCATGTATTATACATCATATCATTGCAAATAATATATGGTGTATGAATTTTTACGCGTTCCTTTGCATTTTTCATTAATTCTCCCAACTGATACCATACCACCGGTTCCTTAGCCCCGGTGTGGATTGGGTTTGATAACAATGTAATCTTTTCTGTTTCAAAGGTTTCATCCGCATAATCTGTATCACAAATTTTTTCCTTATTAACTACAAAATATTGCTGATACCCTTCCTGCAGCTCTAAAACTGCTTTCTTTACAGATTGTCTGTCAGCTAATTTTTTACTGTTATGAAAATACCGACAGTCCTCCTGTTCCCATATTGTTTCAAAATAATTCCAAAGCTGATTGACCGAATTATCTTTCTGTGGCTCATCGCAGACAACTAACACATCCCGGTCAAAATTTTTATGCCCCGGAAAATCACCCAAAAAATAATTATATGTGTTTCTTCCGCCAAGAATATATATTTTACCATCTGCAATCAGATATTTATCATGCATTCTTCCCATTGTCTTCCATGGCTTAAGCGGATTTGCTTTATTGTACAGCTTAATCTCAACATTCTCATGCGAAGATAATCCATAAAAATATGGATTACCCTCCATATCAATCCAGCTCTCCATTCCATCTACCAATATGCGGACATGTACGCCTCTGTCTGCCGCATCATGCAGTGCTCCTAAAATCAATTTTCCGCTTTCGTCTGATTTAAATGCAAATGTAGAAAGGATTATTTCATCCTTTGCATTTTGGATTAATCTAACTCTTTCTAAAAGAGCCTGCGAATTTTTTTCAATGATTACTGCTCTTTCCGTATTCTCTCTCCCCGCCACACTCATAATATTTTGTGTTTCCTTTATAGTAGCATCAGACACCGCCGGCTGTTTTTTATATGTGATGCAGATTCCGATTAACTCATAAAAAGCCACACATAAAAAAAATGCCAGTATAGCCAAAATAATTTTACATATTTTATGCCTTTTCATTGTATATCACCTGATTCCTTGTATTTTATACTCATAAAATACAATGTCAATCTCAATTTTACCTCAACAGAATTGATTTTATGCAAAAAACAGGAAAAAGCAGCTGCCTGCAATTTCCTGTCCATAAAAACTCATATAAAATTATTTTACTGCGATTTACCTATTTTTCCTATATAATTTTTAAAGCACAATTACAGCAGCGTCAAGCCCGTCTACTTTTCCGTCAAATGCGCTATCTGTAAGCAGATTATATTTCTCGGCATACTCACTAAATTCCTTTACACTGCTGCCGCAATTGAAAAGCATTGCGATTGTCTCTTCGCCATTTTTTCTGATCATAACAATCGTATCCTCATCGTCATTTGCGATTGTCTCAATCAATTCTCCCTCTACAATGCATGCATGTGTCTTTCTAATCTGCATGAGCTTCTTATACCAATTATACATCTCCTTGTCCTGGTATTCCTCATCCCAGTACATGCCTCGTCTGCAGTCCGGATCATTTGCTCCCGGCATGGCATACTCATCGCCATAGTAAACCATAGGCATTCCCGGCAGTAGCAGTTGAAATGCTGCAGCGAGATGCTGTTTTTTCTTATTATCATTGCACAGATGTAAAAATCTTGCTGTATCATGGCTGTCAATCAGGTTCCACATCAGAGGATAGCACTTTTTGTTTAAGCGGCCCTTCAGATATCCAAGATTTTGTACAAACTGGCTGACATTGATTTTTTCGTCTGCAAGCAGATCTATCAGATTCAGGTAGAATGGATAATTCATGACAGTATCCCACTCATCTCCCTCGAGAAAGTCTCCTGCATAGTGCCATATCTCACCAATTATCAGCATATCCTTCTTTACTGCCTTGATTGCCCTTCTAAAATTCTTCCAGAAGAAATGACTGATTTCGTCTCCTACATCCAGTCTCCATCCGTCAATATCACATTCCTTAATCCAGTAGCAGGCAACATCCGTGATGTATTTTTCAACCTCAGGATTTTTCAGATTAAGCTTTGGCATTCCACCGTAATAGCCGAAGCATTTGAAGTTTGGAATTTCTCCCCATTCACCCTTAGGTGGCAGTTCGTCGATAAAATACCAGTCGAGATATTTCGACTTTTCACCCTTTTCAAGTATATCCTGAAATGCAAAAAATTCTCTTCCTGAGTGGTTGTATACCGCATCCAGCACTACCTTCATGCCACGCTCATGAGATTTTTGTACGAGCTCCTTTAAATCCTCTGTTGTTCCAAATGATGGATCAACCTGATAATAATCAATGGTATCATACTTATGGCACGAATTTGATTTAAAGATTGGTGTCAGATACACCACATCGATTCCCAAATCTTTAATATAATCCAGATGCTCTATGATACCTCTGAGATTGCCATGCAGATCATCCATAGGCGTAATCGGCGCCTTATACCACAGCTTTTTGTCTACCGGCTGTGTTGCGGCAAAGCGCGATGGGAAAATCTGATACACTACCTTGTTTGCTGCCCACTGTGGCACCTCAAACATCTCTTCCTCCCTGAGGTTCTGCGGGCAGTCAAACATTCTGTCCCTGTTTGTAATGCACTCCTTGTCGAACTCATAATTGCCGTAATATACCTTTTCACCCTGCATGTCTGTAAATTCAAAAAAGTATCTCAGACATATCAGATTCATCCGAAGCTGAGCTTCATAATAATCGTGAAACTGTGAGGTTGCTACCTTCTTCATAGGAAGAGTCATTCGCGTATCCTTGCGCTCCATAGGTATATACTTGTCCTCATAGTGAAGGATTACCTCCTTCATATCATCCTTTTTTACCTGCACGCGTATCACAAATAAATCCTTATCTATCGCATAGCAGAATCTTTTATCCATGTCATGAAAAATTGCTGAATATTCCATAAAATGCCCCTTTACTTACGTATTTCGTTATTTTGTATTTTAACGCACTCTTTCAAACAATTCTATCATTATATCCATGACATTTTTTCACTATTTCTACTTTATGTGTAACTTTAACTTAATTACATTTTATTTTTTTGACTTTATTCTCCAAAGCACTGCGTTCATTATATCACTGCACACTCAGATAGCTTGTCACACAGTAAAGTGTCTGTCCATTATATTCCACGCGTGACCAGCCAAACTCCTCATTGATTCCGGTTCTGGTGACTGTTTCCCCATTTTTTATTGTTGCAATAACTGTAGCATCAGGATTTGTGACACTTGGAAGTGCACGCAGATTAACCTCTATCTTTGCAGTGACAGTATCATTACACTCCTTGAACTTTGTCTTCAGTCCGTCTCCGCTGCCACTTCCGTCCTGTCCGGGAACTACATAGTTCATATCTGTTGTGAGGTAGCTTGAAATGGCATAGTACGTCTGTCCATTATATTCCACACGTGACCAGCCACTGTCACTGACACCTGTTCTTGCTGCCGTATCACCGTTATTCAGCGTTGCCTTAATTGTACTGTCATTGCCCTGACTTGGAATATCCCTCAGATTGACGCTCTCCTTGGCAGTTACAGTCTCATTTACATCCGAAAACTTCATGTTTGCTTCCGGGTCAGCTGTTGCATTGTCAGCCGCATCACCATTTTTTGCAGACTCTGTCTCATCAAACCCAAAGTATGCAACATTCAAATCTACCGGCTTATCAATCCCTGACACCTTTCCCTTGTTGGTATACTGCCACATAGCATGTGTACCCTCATATGATGACTGTGGTGTTTGTGGATAAGCTGTATCCGGATATTGTGACACCCATATTTTGTATCTGCTCTCCAGCGCTTTAGTATCCCACTGGCTGTTTTGTGACAACTCATTCATTGCAGCGTAAAACATAGGTGTATATCCTTTATTATATATTTCCTGCAAAAATGCCTCAGCTACTTTGGTGCGGGCCTCCGATGACATGCCATACTGTCTGCTGGCTGAGTCTGTGAAGCCCTCGCAGTCAAATGCCACCGGATATGTAATCTGATATTTTGAGATGTAGTCTGCTACCCAGTCTGCCTCCTCAATGGCTTCTGTTTCATTTACTGCTGATGAGAAGAAATACACTCCGACCTTTATGCCATTTTTCTGTGCCTCCTGCATGTTGTATCTGGCATTTGTATCAACACACATCTCGCCTGTTTTCTGGGTTCTGTAGCCAACACGTATCATCGCAAAATCAATTCCGCCTGCGGCAACCTTGTCCCACTTTATGGTGCCCTGATATTTAGATACATCAATTCCGAAAGTCAGCTTACTGTTTTCCGCAACAGAGCTTGCAGACAGTATCTGTGTCTCATCCGCAGAAGCTCCATCATCAGATGTCGCACTCATTGAGCCTGCATTGCCTCCCGTATGCTGCGGGTCTTCCTTATCTGAACTATCCTCTGTGGCTGTTTCTGTCATCTGTGACGAGCCTCGAGCCTCTTTTTTTGCTGATTTAATCACAAAAAAGGTGGCAACTGCAGCCAGCGCAGCTACTATCGCAACAATTATAAATATTGCTATTATCTTTCTTTTATCGTTCATAGATTTTCCTCTTCATCAATGTATATATACCATGTATAAGCAACCTGTTTTTATGCAACAAAATATATCATATAATCCGGTATTTTTCAAATATTTCTCCATTTTTCATAACTTTTCAAGGTCCTTTTTCAGAGAAAAAAATCCGCTATACCTCACCTATCGTATAGCGGATTAATAAAACATTATTTAATTTTCATCTTATTTTTTATTGCTCTAAGCTATTGTGCCATTTGCAATGTCGTTCTTTGCCAATAAATATGTAATACCCGGCATAAGAATGGCTGAAATAATTGACTTGACAATATTACCAGCACTAAGCTGTGCTGCAATGGCATATGTAACTATACTTACAATGAATCCCAGAGCTGCAAGTGCAATAATAAGCACCAAACCAATCTTTTTGTGTGCGAAAAGCAGAATACCGATAGAAACAGTTATGACAATCTGTAGTATAACGCTAATGAAACACAGTACGACATATATCGAACCTAATCCTAAAGTAGCTCCTACGACTGAAGCACCCAACGCAACGACGATTCCGCCAATTGTTGCAAGAATATTCAGCACGAAAATAATCCATAACCATACGGTTAAACCTGTTGAAAGCTTATTGTTTTCCATAATTATCCTCCTTTAGTAATCCCATTATTTTCAACATATACATTATAATGTACTGAGAAATTTATTTCAATAGTCAAAATGTCTTATTTTGAACTTTTACATCCGGGCTAATCAAAAATATCATTGATTTAAATGACAGATGCATTTACAATATAGCTATTATGAAAAAATTATTTGTAAAATATGTCTCACAAAACATACTCGGCATGGTGGGTATGTCATTATATATACTTGCCGACACCTTCTTTATATCAAAGGCGGTCGGCTCAAACGGTATCACCGCGCTCAATCTGGTGCTGCCTGTATACAATTTGATTTTTGCCATAGGCGCAATGATCGGAGTCGGCTCCGCCATCAGATATGTCGTGGAGAAAAATAAGGGCGATACATCCAGCGAGAGCTACTTTTTTCATGCCCTCCTGTGGTGTATTATAATAAGCGTTATATTCATATTGATTGGTATTTTCATTCCGGACAGGCTCGTAGGGCTGCTCGGCGGAGATTCAGCAATTATAAATACCGGTAAAAACTATACACGTATTTTCATGCTTTTTACGCCGTTTTTCATGTGCAACTATGTGTGCAACGCTTTCGTAAGAAATGATGGCGCACCATCCATTGCCATGTGCGCCACACTTTTCAGCAGCCTTTTTAATATTGTTTTTGATTACATACTCATGTTCCCGCTTGGACTTGGTATGGAGGGAGCCGCTTTAGCTACCGCTATTTCACCGATTATAGGCATCCTGATATGCTGTATTCATTTCTGCTCAGACAAATGCTCCGTAAAGCTTAAGCCGACGGTTCCATCTGTCAAGAGACTCTTTTACTCCTGCCAGGTTGGTGTTTCTTCCTTTGTTGCTGAAATATCATCAGGTGTCATAACTGTTGTCTTCAATATGGTTATCCTGAGGCTTGCAGGAAATATCGGCGTGGCAGCATACGGTGTGGTTGCCAATACGTCACTGGTAGCTGTAGCTTTGTTCAACGGAATAGCACAGGGTTCACAGCCTCTTATCAGCGACTATTACGGCAGAGGACTTAGAAAAAATGTAGGTTCGATACTCAGGATGGCTGTCGTTTCATCTCTCTTAATTGCTGCACTGCTCATTTTGTTCATATGCACCTTTGCACCTTTTGTGACATCTGTTTTCAACAGCGAGCACGATGCCAGGCTTGCTTCGTATGCCGAGAGCGGACTGCGCCTTTACTTTACAGGCTTTATTTTTGCCGGAATCAATATAGTAGGTTCTGCTATCCTAAGTGCCGTTGAGTCCGTAAAATATGCATTCGCGGCATCTATCATGCGTGGTTTTATCGCTATAAGCATTTTCGCATTCGCACTTTCAGCCGCCTTTGGCATGACAGGTGTGTGGCTTGCTTTTCCGGCAGCTGAATTTGTGACTATGTTTATTATTGTTAAGGGATTAAGGCAGCTTAAGCTGTAGATGCAAAAACTATTTTGCTGCTGGTCACACTGTGATGTGAACAGCAACACATTTCTAAGAAATTCTGCCGTTCTCCATCTCATACACCACATCTGCCACGTTCATTGTGGATACTCTGTGTGATACCAGAACAATAGTTTTCTTCAAAGCTGATTCCTTCAATGATTTTAAAATTATTCCTTCATTTAAGGAATCAAGGTTTGATGTTGGTTCGTCGAGCAGAATCAGAGGGCTGTCATGGAGAAATGCCCTTGCAATTCCGATTCTCTGTTTCTCACCGCCGGACAATGTATCACCAAGCTCTCCGACTTCTGTGTCGTATCCCTTCGGCAGTGTCATAATAAAATCATGGATAGATGCTTTCTTTGCGGCTTCCATAATCTCTTCTTTGGATGCTCCCGGCTTTGCAATCGCAATATTGTTTGCAATGGAATCATGGAACAGGTGCGTTTCCTGTGTGACATAGCTCTCCATATCTCTTAAATGCTTAGTCGGAATCTTGCGGACATCCGTACCATCTACCGATACACTTCCGGCCTGCACATCCCAAAACCGCATCAACAGCTTTAATAAAGTCGATTTTCCGGAACCGCTCGCACCATGAATACCTGTAATCTTACCCGGCTCTAATTTCAGTGAATAATTATCTAAAATGGTCTCTTCTTCATATGCAAATGTCACGTTTTCTGCTGTGGCTCCTGCGAATGCATAATCTACTCTCGCCTCAGAATCTACATCCTGATTGTTAGAATGTTCCTCAGTTTCATCTTTGAAAATCTCTGTATCAGAAATTTTCGCAGTCTCCACATCACCCAAAATTTCTTCCACAAGCGGTGTCTCCTCCAGAAGAGAAAGCACACGCTCACCACTTGCAAGTGTCTGGTTCAGGTTATTCGAAAGGCTTGACAATGCAACTACCGGTCCGAATGAACCCATCATTGCGATAGTACAGGTCAAGATTCCCTCGAAGCCCATCTCGCCTTTTGCATACAACCAGATGGTCAATGCCAGCATTCCAAAGGATGCAAGCAAAATTACCATATTGGTAAATGAACGCTGTGAGCCTTCCATTTTGCTTAATGACTCCTGCATTCCTGCAAGGCTTCGGGAGCGCTTACTCATCTGCTCTTTTCTCTTTTCACCCTGTCCGTACTGAATGGTCTCGTCCAGTCCACGTAATGAATCCAGAACAAAGCTGTTGAGCTCTCCAAAGCTTGTTCTAAATTCCATTCCCTTCCGACTGCCGCGCCTTCCATTCCACATCGGGATGGCTACACCGACAATCAGATAAGCTGCCAGTGCAAGCACGCCTGCCATCCAGTGATATCTTCCGATAAAAATCACCATAATGATAGAGGTCAGTGTGGCAATCGCAATCGGGGAAATGGTATGTGCATAAAACACCTCAAGCAGTTCGATGTCAGTTGTAATAATGGAAATCAGGTTTCCCTTATCCCGTCCCTCAAGCTTTGCAGGGCAGAGCTTTCTCAATGCCGCAAATACTTTATGGCGGATGATTGCAAGCAGCTTGAATGCGATAAAATGATTACAATACTGCTCCATATAATGAAGGATTCCACGAAGCACTGCGATTATGATCATGACTGTGATAATTGTTTTCACCGGGGGTAGATACTAGCCACATATTGTCCACCGGAACCATCATTCCAGCTACTCCTGTCAGAAGTCCATGCACGATAACCTGTCCTGCCAATATAGTGAGGAAAATCGCACACAAATAGCCTAATGTTCCAAGGATAATTGCTGCCAGCATAATATGAATCAGAGGCTTTACCAGACCAATCAGGTTTCCCATGATCCGGATGGCACTTCGGCGCCCGGAACCGGCAGCTTTATTATTATTTTTTACATCAATATCACTCATTACCCCGCCACCTTCTTTCCATAGTTTTCCAGTGCCATCTGGCTTTCATACAGATGTCTGTACTCACCATTTTGGCTCATCAGCTCATCATGCTTTCCGTTTTCCTTGATTTCTCCGTCTTTTAAGAAATAAATCCTGTCAGACTTCACAACATTTGCCAGTCTGTGGGAGATCAGAAGCACCGTCTTTGTCTTTGCCAGTTCGTGAATCACATTCATGATCAGTTCTTCACTTTCCACATCGATATTGGATGCGGCTTCATCGAAAATATAAACTGCACCGTCTGTCCGAAGCAATGCTCTGGCAATCACCAGTCTCTGGCACTGACCGCCGGACAGGTTGCTTGCTTTTTCCTGAAGCTTTGTCTGTAAGCCATCCTGTGTCTGTAAGAACCCTAAGAGATTGACTTTCTGAAGAACAGCTTCCATCTCTTCTTTCGTTGCGTCCGGTTTTGCCATCTTCAGATTTTCTTCTACTGTACCTTTGAACAGGTAGCTGTTATGGCGAACCAGAACAACTCTCTGCATCAGATTTGTTTCATTCACTTCATTAAGCGGTACACCACCGATGGTGATCTCTCCGTTATATTCCCGGTTCTTTGCTGCAAGGATTCCGGCAATCGTACTCTTACCACATCCGGATTCACCTACCAGTGATACAAAACTTCCTGCCGGCAGATTCAGATTGATTCCTTTTAAAATCTCTCTGTCCTTCTCATAAGAAAAATGCACATCTTTTAATGTGACATCTAACGCGACCTCCGGCAGTGTTTTTTCTCCGGCCTGTGGCTCCGGTAAATCTAAAATCTTGAAAATCTTATCACTTGCTGCCATACCATTCATTGCGATATGGAAGAATGAACCAAGCAGCCTAAGCGGCAGGAAAAACTCGCTGGCAAGCAGAACAATACATAATGCTCCTGCTACACTGATATTTCCTTTTAAGAATTCGGATACAGAGGCTGCCATACCGATCGCAGCTCCACCATACGCCACAATATCCATCACGCTGGTTGAATTGAGCTGCATGGTCAGCACCTTCATCGTAATCCTGCGGAAGTTCTGGGATTCCACATCCATCTCGTCTGCTTTCTGCTGGTCTGCCTGATAAATCTTCAGCGTGGTAAGTCCCTGTAAATTCTCAAGGAACGAATCCCCCAGTCCGGTATAAATGCTCCAATAATTACTCAGCAATTTCTTTGCAATCTTCTGTACCACCACGATAGAAATCGGGATCAGCGGTACACAGATCAGCAGGATGACACTCGCTTTCAGGCTCACTCTGCAAAGAATGATAAATAATGTCAGCGGTGCGATCAGGCTGTAGAATAACTGTGGAAGATATTTTCCAAAATATGTCTCCAACTGCTCCACACCTTCTGCCACCACCTGTACGACCTCCGACGATGACACCTGCTCACTGTAGGAAGCTCCCAGTTTCAACATTTTCTCATAAATCTTTTCTCGCAGAATCCGCTTTACATCCACACACGCCAGATAGGAAGACCTTGCTCCCATCCGTTCGCATACGAACCGGATAATCACAACCACAACTAAAATCAGTATCGTCTGTTCAATCACCGGAATGGTCACAGCACGATACACTACCCGTTCCAGTAAATTGGCAATAGTAAAAACCGCCACCACCTGCGCCAGGAGGGCTGTCCACTGCCATAAAATCGTATACACGATATATTTTTTTGCGTGGGACAATAAACCCACCAGTCTTGTTTTAATCATAAGATTCTTACCCTTTTGTTTCTTTTTTCGATTCTTTTTTGCTGCATATCAAATGCCATACTGCAAGGACCGGATGATACAATAGCATCCTTGGTCCTGAAAACCGCATGACCTGCCTGATCTGCTCTCTCATCTGCGGCTTATAACAATGCACCTTACAGTTCGCACAGAACGTCTTTTCTTCCATAAATGGACACTTTTGACTTCTTTGTTTTGCATAATCCGAAAGTCTTTGACATTCAGGACACATCTGCCCTTCCTGTCCTTTTTCTTTCGAATGGTTTTTCCGGCAATACAGCCGGATCATCTCTTCTACGACATATTGTTCTTTCTGCCGTTTCTTTTCTACTTTGTCCATCTTACTCTACGCTTTCTGCCATTTCAGCTTCAGGCTTTTCTCCTTTTCTTTCCATATACTCATTTCCTGTATCAGGTTATCTTGTCTACCTTTAGTTAGTCTTCACCATCCGCAGTTAGTTAAATCAGTTCCGCTAAAAATATATAGTATTTCTTTTTCTATTGTCAATATTTATGTCTTTCTTTCGTACCCGAGAGTACGAAAATGTGTATTTCGGTTTCCCTCTTAAACATACACTTTTCAGCATTATTGAAAAATTTTCTCATTAATTTTTTCTGTTTTTTACATTTATAAACGAGCATATAACTAAAAAAATGGATGGAACCTTTTTCGTTCACACCCATTTTCCTCATCTTCCAATGCTTTATATAAAATCCTATAATTTAAAAATCAGTCTTGCCGTACTTTCCGGCATGTGCGCTTCTCCTACCGAACAGGATACCGTTATCATCAAATTTCCCTGTAACATTCCATGATCAAATTTCTGGAAGCGGAATGCACTGATTGGAATTCTTACCTTTTCATTTTTTATTCCAGCGATCTTATACACATCTCTCTGTAAATATTTCAGACCTGTAAGATGCCCTGTCATTTTTCTTCCGTTAATACGTGAAATCTCATGCATTTCTTTGATTGTTAATTCAAGATAGCATCCTCTCTTATTGCGCTTTACTATGCCAAGATGCTCGAATCCATGCTCTGCCATTGAACGACCGCTGCCGTCAGTCTGCATAATGGAAATTGCCACCATATGATTTCCGTATTCTATCAGTTCCTCAATCTCGCCAATTCCATCCTCTTCTTTTTTCATCTGAAATCCCTTGTTAACGCGCATATGGCTCCTGGCCAACTCTTCCAGTCTGATATAATCAATATTCTCAACCATTCCTTTCAGAACATCATCGATTCCTTCCGTAATCCCGCTTCTTTCGAGATATTCCCGCACATCTCTTACTACTTTCTGATGCCTTTGCAACATCATTTGACCCTTTTCTGTAAAATCAAGACTTTGTGTCAGATATTCTTTTTCAATACAGCTTTTAAAAAATCTACTTACCGTTGGATGCTTGACGCCACATTTTTCAGCAATCGCACCGATTGTTCCTCTTCCCTTTTCCATCTGTTCCAGCTCTGTCAGGTAGCGAATCTGTAATATTGTCAAATGCTCAAATCCCATTGTCTCATTCTTACCCATGTCATGTTCCTCTTACCAAATCTCTACTTCCAGCTGCGCACATTCCCACACCTCCGGTTCGTTCTTTTTTTCATTCATAAATGCTATGAGAAGATTTCCTTCTATTATCCTGTCATTCGGTTTTACAATGAATTCAAAAATATTAGCCGGAATTTTTTCTCCATATTCTCCCCGCTCTGCTATTTTCCACTTTTTATCATAATCCTTATACCACAATCTCTTTCGCTTCAATTCTTCTGTTTTTTGCAGCTCAAAGCATCCTTTTTCCGTAATTTCAAGAAAGATATCTCTGGAATAGCATGCATACTCCGGTTTCAGTCGTCTTGGACATTGCTGTTCCAGACTATACATCTGCATCGTAAAGGTATACCTTCCTTTTTCATAACGATCTGTAAGTTCTGAATTCCTGATTCGTCTTTCATAATACATATTTTCGAAATTGATAAACTGACATATTGCCCTCGCCGACTCATCTGTTACAATGTGTTCTATTCTGCACGCATCCTGATCTGCAATTTTTTCATTAACTCCAATAAATTGCAGCATCTGGCTGATGGAATTGTGGCGATAAATGTAATTATTTCCCACTGCCAAGCCATAATCTGTCAATTGAATCTCTTGTTCCGGTATTATAGTTTCAAGATAGCCATGCTTTTGTAAGCTTTTCAAATAAGGCATCAAGCTTCTTTTTTCGATTTGCAGAAAATGACAGATTTTCTCTATTTTCATCTCAATTCCATTTTGCTTACAGAGACAAATTTTTTCCAAAATATCCTCTTCTTTTTCTAATTTCGAATGTGGAAGATTCTGCTTTTCAATACTTGTATCCATTTTTTCTCCTGATATAGTTTTGGGCCTGCCCATAGCAAA
>OGIH01001362.1_pt1 | contig 13638 bp, 10 predicted proteins | sample 1571721 | NCBI WGS metagenome assembly OGIH01 (sample SAMEA2582068, study PRJEB24529) | metagenome | biome: Human gut stool | place: China | collected 2011
GGACGATAAGTTGGATCTTGCTCTTGATTTGATCAAGAAAGCGAAAGAAAAAGGCGTAAACTTGGTATTGGCTGTTGACGCTAAGATCGCTGACGATTTCAGCAACGACGCTAAGACTGATTTCGCTCCGGTAGATCAGATTCCTGATGGTTGGGAAGGTCTTGACATAGGTCCGAAGACCGAGGCTATCTACGCTGACGTTATCAAGAACTCTAAGACGATCCTTTGGAACGGTCCTACGGGTGTATTCGAGTTCGAGAACTTTACGCACGGATCTCGTACGGTTGGCGAGGCTATCGTTGAGGCTACGAAGAACGGCGCTTTCTCTTTAGTAGGTGGTGGCGACTCTGTTGCTTGCGTTAACAAATTCGGTTTGGCTAACGGCGTATCTTACGTTTCTACAGGTGGTGGCGCTCTTCTTGAGGCTATAGAAGGTAAGGTTCTTCCGGGTATCGCAGCTGTAAAAGGCGAGGCTTACAAATAATCAGATAAGTAAGTGATTTAATAAGAAATCCCCCGGGACGCTCGGTATTCATCGAGATGTCCCGGGGGATTTTCTTTGATTTAGTTCCGTATTAATCTTGTTTCAAGATCAAGGCGGAAGAGGCGCTTACGGTAGTTTTACCCTGTACGGAACCTTTACCGTCCAGATAAATCCGACCGTCTTTACAAACCGGAACCCATGTTCCTTCCGGCAGAGAAACCGTTACCGCCTTCCGGTTCCCGTTAAAGATAACCATAATCTTCTTCCAACTATCCCCGTTCGCATGTTCCCCTAAGGTATACGCTACGACACCGGGCTGGTTCACTTCTTGGAATTGAAGGGCCTCCCTCACTCCCTCGGCCGTGGCGATACGGAAAGCCGGGTGCGACTTACGAAGGGCGATCAAATCCTTGTAATAGTTGAAAACATCCTTGTTTTTTGCCTTCAAAGACCAGTCGATCTCATTGATTGAATCGGGCGATTGATAGCTGTTATGTACGCCCTTCTTATCGTGCAGCAACTCCTCTCCTGCCCGCATGAAGGGTACTCCTTGCGAGGTGAAGATGATGGTCTGGGCCAACTTGCCGAATCGTATCAACTCATCCGGGGTAGCGTCTTTCGGGGCCGAGAGCTTCAACTTATCCATCAAACAAAGATCATCGTGGCAAGAGACATAGTTGATCACTTGCGTAGGCTTGTTCGCATAAGGCGCTTTGCAATATAATATTTGGTTATAGTCGATTTGCGGATGGCGGATAGCGCCTACGATACCGAACTTAATAGACTCCTCGTTACCTTCCGGCTTTCCGGAGGCGAAACCGGCCTGTGTAGTCTCGAATACGCTTCCTTTTAAAGCATCCCGCAGGTCATCGCTAAATACGGCCACATCATTCAGTTTCGGGGCGTTTACCTTGATCGCCCTCTGATCCTCCGGTAGCGGGGAATCGCTGGCGGTCCAGCCCTCGCCGTATACGAAGATGGAAGGATCTAGTTTGGTTAACTCGGCTTTTACCTCGTTCATGGTCTCTACGTCATGGATGCCCATCAAGTCGAAACGGAAACCATCCACATGGTATTCCTCGGCCCAATATTTCACGGACTCCACAATATAGCGGCGTACCATCGCCCGCTCCGAAGCGGTCTCATTACCACAGCCGGAGGCATCCGAATAGCTTCCGTCCGGTTTATGACGGTAGAAGTAACCGGGGACGGTCAAGCTGAAATTCACGTCCATGATCACACGGATACCATTCCGGTGCAACCCCCGCACCATCTCCTTGAACTCACGAATACGAGCCTCGGGATTGTAAGGATCGGTGGAATAGCTCCCCTCGGGGGCGTTATAGTTCTTGGGATCATATCCCCAATTGTACACATTATCTTGCAAGCGAGTCTCGTCCACCGAGCCATAGTCATAGGAAGGAAGGATGTGGACATGGGTAACGCCCAACTCCTTCAGATGATCCACGCCGGTAGCCACGCCGCCCGGACCTTTCGTGCCGTTCTCCGCCAAGGCGAGAAACTTACCTTTATGCGTCACGCCGGAGTTCGCGGCGATCGAGAAATCCCGATGATGCATCTCGTAGATGATAATATCGGAGAAGCTTTTCAACTCGGGAGATTTATCCGCCTCCCAGCCCTCCGGATCGGTAGCCGCCCAATCGATCACGGCCGCACGGTTTCCATTCACCCCGACGGCTTTCGCCCAGATACCGGGAGTCTCATCCAGCCATTTATCGCCGATACGGATCTGGAAGGTATAGAAGGAACCTTTCAGATCCTCGCTCACGGAGATACGCCACGTACCCTTGTCCGAGGATTTCATCGGCAACTGGCGGATAGGCTCCCCTCCCTCACCGGAGGCGTAAAGATTCAAGCGGACTTCTTCCGCCGTCGGGGCCCAAAGGGTGAACACGGATTTCGTGGGGGAATAGAACAACTCCAGATCGTCTCCCTCATAGGAAGGGTATTCATCAAAGGATTTGTATTCTTTCGGTGAGTTGCAGCTAAGCAACAGCGACAGGTATATAGATACCGGAACTAAGTGTCTCGTCATGGCTGATTCAGTAATTTGTTTTCAATCACAAAGATAGAAGATTCGAATCGGATTCGCCAACGAAACAGAAAAGAAGAGGCGAAAAATCTACCGCAAACGTTTTCGCCTCTTTCGCTCATTCATGCTATATTAGAACGGAACCTCGTTACTGCTACCTTGACTCAAGAAGTCAGCTCCCGCCGATGGGATCGGGGGCATCGGGTCTCCACCGTTCATGGTCGAGGAGAATTCCCTTACCGCTATATCTTCCTCTACGTTCATAAACTTGGCGAACTCGCTCTTAAAGCGCAGCCGGACATCCCCCACGGCACCGTTACGATGCTTGGCGATAATGATCTCGGCAAGACCGATCAGAGAATTTCCCCGCTCATCTTCCGTAATCTTATAATATTCGGGACGGTGGATGAAACATACCATATCGGCATCCTGCTCGATAGCTCCGGACTCGCGAAGGTCGCTCAACTGCGGACGCTTGCCCTCTTCTCCCTCACGGTTCTCTACACCACGGTTCAACTGAGACAGGGCGATAATGGGAATGTTCAGTTCCTTGGCCAACCCCTTCAACGAACGCGAAATCGTACTCACCTCTTCCTGACGGCTGCCGAACGACATGCCGCTGGCATTCATCAACTGCAGGTAGTCGATAATAATTACCTTCACCCCATGCTCGCGAACCAGACGGCGGGCCTTGGTACGAAGTTCGAATACGGAAAGCGAGGGAGTATCATCCACGTACAGAGGCGCATCCAGCAGGTCGCGCAGCTTATAGTCCAACTGCTGCCATTCGTAATCGGCAAGCTGTCCGCTTTTGATTTTCTCGCTCGGTATCTCGCACACGTTGGAGATAAGACGGTTCACCAACTGTACGTTACTCATTTCAAGGGAGAACAAGGCAACGGGATTGCGGAAGTTCACGGCGATGTTCTTCGCCATGGAGAGCACGAACGCCGTCTTACCCATGGCAGGACGGGCGGCTATGATAATGAGGTCGGAGTTCTGCCAGCCGGAAGTCATCTTGTCCAGTTTCGTAAATCCGCTCTCAAGACCGCTCAAACCGTCGGTACGGGCGGCGGCTTTCTGAATAAGGTCGTACGCTTCGGCAATGACCGGATTGATTTGCGTATAGTCCTTCTTCATGTTCTGCTGCGAAATCTCGAAGAGCTTGCCTTCGGCTTCCTGCATCAGGTCGTCCACATCGAGCGTCTCGTCGAACGCTTTGGACTGTATGTTACTGGTGAAAGTTATCAGCTCACGCGCCAACGCCTTTTGGGCAATGATACGGGCGTGATACTCGATATGCGCAGAGGATGCCACCTTGCTGCTGAGCTGGGTGATGTAGAACGGGCCGCCCACCTCTTCCAAATCTCCGCGCTTGGCAAGCTGCTCCTTCACGGTGAGAATGTCCACCGGTTTCTGATTGACGGCAAGGTCTGTGATAGCGGAGTATATCAGCTGATGCCGGTGTTCGTAAAAAGATTCGGGACGGAGAATTTCGCTCACCAGCGAATAAGCGTCTTTCTCGATCATCAATGCACCCAAAACGGCCTCTTCCAGTTCCGGCGCCTGCGGCTGGATACGCCCGTAATCGTTGACCGGCTGGGGTGATTTCGACTTCGGGGTGCGGGTTGTTCGTCTTTGTTCTGCCACTTTATGAATTAAGAATTGAAATTTAAAAATTAAGAAATAAATAGTCCGCCTTTCAAAAGGGAAAGCAAAGATAAATGATTTTATTGATAGCAATCAACAAATCGTTGTTAAGTTTTCAATCTACTATGAACAGAATTCATTAACTTTGTCTCCGAAGCCTGCTTTGACAGGCCCGTTTTTATTTTTTAATTTTCAATTCTTAATTCTCAATTTAACAATGCTTACTTTTCCGAATGCTAAAATAAACCTGGGACTGAATATTACAGAAAAACGACCGGACGGTTACCATAACCTGGAGACCATCTTCTACCCTATTCCCGTGGAAGATGCGCTGGAAATAAACCCGCTGCGCGAGGGTGACGGAAAATACTGCCTGCATCAGGCAGGTATGGAAATAGCGGGAGAAGCGGAAAACAACCTTGTAGTGAAGGCGTATAAGCTGCTGGACGGGTTGTTCGACCTGCCGCCGGTGGATATTCATCTGTTCAAGCATATCCCATCGGGGGCCGGATTGGGTGGCGGCTCGGCAGATGCTGCATTTATGCTGAAAATGCTGAATGAGAAGTTCGGCCTTGGACTGAGTACCGGGACTCTGGAAGAGTATGCCGCCCGCCTGGGAGCGGATTGCGCTTTCTTCATCCGGAATGCTCCTACCTATGCGAAAGGCATCGGAAATGTGTTCTCGCCTGTATCCTTGTCGCTGAAAGGGTATCAGCTTTGGTTGGTAAAACCGGATATATTTGTTTCCACACGGGATGCTTTCTCACAAATAAAGCCGCACCGTCCGGAACGGTCACTGAAGGAGACGGTGCAGTTGCCCGTTGAAGCATGGAAAGAGTATATGGTGAATGACTTCGAAGAGAGCGTGTTCCCGCAGTTTCCCGCTATCGGGGCAATCAAGGAAGAAATGTACCGGCAAGGTGCTGTCTATGCTTCGATGAGCGGTTCGGGTTCATCGGTGTACGGACTGTTTGCGGCGGATGCCGTATTGCCGGATGTAGACTTCGGTGAAAAAGCATTCGTATATAAAGGGAAACTGACCGTTTAAAAGTATGAAATATAAAGTATGAGGAATGAACCATGCGGACGGGACATTGTTATACCCTATATTTTATACTTCATACTTAATTTCAGGATGAAAAGATTCAGATTTTGTTTGGTAGCAGGCATGCTACTGTTTATTTCCGTTTCCACCGTTGCCAAAGGAGTTCCCACAAGCATACAGGCTGCTTTCGAAAAGATGTATCCGTATGTTGCAAATGCCCAATGGGAACAGATGGCAGGATGTTACGTAGCAGAATTCGTTATTGACGGCAGGGAAACAGATGTGTGGTTCGATGAAAATGCCCAATGGGTAATGATGGAGAATGATGTGGAGTCGCTGGAGAAAGTTCCCGCTCCCGTTGCGGAAGCATTTATGGAAAGCATTATGGCTTCCATGAGATTGAGGGATGTAAGGATAGTCACGTTTCCCAAACGTCCTGCGGTAATCGTTATCGAAGTGGAAGGCTACAATTCCGGTGAAGAATTCCAACTGTTCTATGCACCGGACGGAAAGCTGCAACGGCAACTGAATGTGAGTGAACTGGGCGGAGAGATTTACCCGGGACTCTTTAATTAAGCATAAAAGTATGAGGTATAACCATGCGGATGGAACACGGTTATATCTCATACTTTATATTTTATACTTAAACTCAGTACACTTCTACTTTCGCGGCTATCCGTTTGGCTTTATCGCGCAGCGCATCGAGGTCGCTGTCCAACGGGGCATAGCACAATACAACACCCATACGTCGATTGACGCGGGTGGTAGGCTTGCCGAAGATACGCAAGTAAGTATCTTCTTCTTTGGTCACCTCTTCCATGCCGCGGTAGTTGGGACGCTCCTGACTGGCAATGGGCGAAAGGATAACGGCACTCGCCCCTATCCGCTCCTGCTTGATACCCGGAATGGGCAAACCGAGTACGGCGCGGCAATGCAATTCGAATTCGTTCAGGTTCTGTGTTCCTGCCAGTGTCACCATACCCGTATCGTGCGGACGCGGAGAGAGTTCGGAGAAGTAAACGCCGTTCTCGTGGCTCAGGAAGAATTCCACTCCCCACAAACCGGCGCCGGTCAGGGCACGGGTCACTTTCTCCGCCATATCCTGCGCTTCCTTTAAATGAGCAGGGTCGATATGGGCAGGCTGAAAGCTCTCGCGATAGTCGCCGCCCTTCTGCACATGTCCGATAGGCGGGCAGAACAAGGTAGGACCATTCTTTTGGGTAACCGTCAGCAAGGTGATTTCACTATCGAACTTGATAAACTCCTCAATGATAAGCTCCTTGATGTCGCCACGGCTTCCGTTGCAGCCGTACTCCCAGGCATGCTCCAGTTCGTCGGCACTCTTTACGAGGGACTGCCCCTTGCCGGAAGAGGACATCAGCGGCTTTACCACACAGGGGAAACCGATTTTTTCGGCAGCAGCCTTCAGCTCATCCAGGGATTTGGCATAGAAGTACCTGGCTGTTTTCAGTCCCAGTTCCTTGGCGGCAAGGTCGCGAATAGCCTTACGGTTCATTGTAAAGTTGACCGCACGCGCGCTGGGCACAACCTGAATACCCTCTTTCTCGAAATCGTACAGGCGTTCCGTACGGATAGCCTCTATTTCGGGTACGATAATGTCCGGCCGGTGTTTGCGCACCACACGTTCCAATGCTTCGCCGTCCAGCATGCTGAACACTTCGCACTCGTCCGCCACCTGCATGGCGGGTGCTCCGGCGTAAGAGTCGCAGGCTATGATATATTGCCCCTTACGCTGAGCTGAAATTACAAACTCTTTACCCAGTTCACCGGAACCTAACAGTAAAATCTTTTTCATCGGTTACTAATTTATTTACTACCTATTATTATTGTTTTCTATGATTGGCAATTTGTTGTTTATTATTGGATGTTCAGGCATAAAACTGACGATTTACGGCCTACCGCCACCGCACTGCGGAAATAGTAAACCGTAAACCGTCAACTTGCAGCTATCATCACTGGTGCTGTTCTCTCAACAGGTCATTCACCGTCTTCACCGGATTGAATGTAGTCAGAGGAACTTCTACAAAGACCGTATTCCAGTCGCTCATGGCACCGTTCCACAATCCGGGAAGTTCCAGAGCTTTCAGGTCTTTGCCGTTCTTCGACTTATAGGAGATGAAGCCCGTAGCCTTGTCCACATACTTCACCAAATCGAACTTATGGCCCTTATAGTCGCGCACTGCACATACCAGGTCCACCGGATTGAAGTGCGTACCTTTTTCAAACATATCCTTCTTCTCAGGGTCGTTCATGTCAATCTGAGAACTTTCGAGGATTTGCAGGGAAATCGTACCATCACTGTTGTAAGCAAGGAACGGACCGCCGCCCGGCTCGCCTACGTTCTTCACCATGCCGCAGACACGCATCGGACGGTTCAGCTTCTCTTTCAGGTAAATCACCAGTTCGGCATCTTCCAGGTTCTTCGTTTCGGGGTTCTTGCAGAACAGCTTCTTCTGTACAAACTGCAGGATGTCGAGAACCTGCTCGTGCGTGTACTTGCCGCTGTCCAGCAGTTGCAGATAGGCAAAAGCCTGCTGCTGCAAGGTGATGAGCACACCGGCAATCAGCTTCTTATATAATACGGTATCGCCTTTCAGTTTATCGGGCACTACGTTGTCGATGTTCTTAATGAAGATGACATCGGCATCGAGGTCGTTCAGGTTCTCTATCAATGCGCCGTGACCGCCCGGACGGAACAGAAGCTTGCCGTTATCGCGGAAAGGCTTGTTCTCCATATCGGCAGCAACGGTATCGGTACTCGGTTTCTGCTCAGAGAAGCTGATGTTGTAATCCACGCCGTACTTTCTGGCATAAGCCGCGGCTTTCTCGTCTACCAACGCCTTGAACAGCGCACGGTGTTCGGGAGATACGGTGAAGTGCACGTTTACCTTACCGCTCTTGTTGGCAGCATAAAGCGCACCTTCCACCAGATGTTCTTCGAGCGGGGTACGGCTGCCGTCCTCGTATTTATGAAACTTCAGCAATCCTTTCGGAAGCGCGCCGTAATTCAATCCTGCCGATTCGAGCAGGGCGGCAACCACCGCCTTGTAATTGCCGGCGGCAATCAGGGCGGGAATATCCTTGCCGGTTGTTTTCAGGCAAGCGGCATTCAGGTCGTCATAGAAAGCGAACTTCCCGATTTTCCCGAAGAATGTTTTCTCAAAGTCCGACTGCGGAGCATCGTATTCCGCTCCGAGGAATTCAAATAAATTCTTAAACATACGGCTTGCCGCGCCCGATGCCGGAACAAATTTCACCACTGTTTTGTCTGTCTGAGTATATGCTTCCCACGCATTCAGATATTTTTTCTGCTCATCGGCATCCGGAGCCAGTATACCCTGCTCCACGGAAGCAGCGGCAGACAACTTTAAATATGGAAATCCCTTTTCGAAGCAGGCCAGCTGTTCGGCTATCTGTTCTTCCGATATGCCTTTCTTGGCAAGTAGTTCTTTGTCTTGGAGTGTTATCATAATATCTAAATTAATTAATTGATGCCCAAAAATACAAAAAAAGCACAAGCACCGTCATGAAAAGGAAGAAAAAAACTACCTTTACAGCAGAAAATACGGACAATTATGGAAACAGGTGAATTTTTCACAGCCGAAGAGAAGCGTTTGCTCTTCGTGCTCTACCGAAAATTATTGCAGCTTTCCGGAGAGACGCTCCACAAGGGCGATTGCAGAAAGCTGAAAACACATCTTGTAAACTCTATACAGAACAACCGCATACAGCGGGATATCTTCGGGCTGAACCCGATTATAAAGGATATGCAGACCGCCGTTATCGTGGCGGAAGAGATAGGCATGAGGCGGGCATCCATCCTGGGACTGATGCTCCACGACTCCGTGCGCTGCGGCACCTGTACCGCTGAAGAGGTGGAACGGAACTACGGCGAGGATGTGGCGGGCATCATACGCGGACTGATACGGGTAAACGAACTTTACGCCAAAAGCCCCACCATCGAGTCGGAGAACTTCCGCAACCTGCTGCTGTCCTTTGCAGAGGACATGCGCGTTATCCTTATCATGATTGCCGACCGCGTGAACATCATGCGCCAGATAAAGGAGTGCGAGAACGACGAAGCGCGCAGGCAGGTGGCCAATGAAGCCGCCTATCTGTACGCTCCCCTCGCCCATAAGCTGGGTCTGTACAAACTGAAGTCGGAACTGGAAGACCTTTCGCTGAAGTACACGGAGAAGGAAGTCTACTACCACATCAAAGAGAAACTGAACGAAACCAAGGCATCGCGCGACAAGTATATAGCCGCTTTCATCGCTCCGGTACAGAAGAAGCTGGAAGAGGCGGGACTGCATTTCCACATCAAAGGACGCACCAAATCCATCCACTCCATCTACCAGAAGATGAAGAAGCAGAAGTGTCCTTTCGAGGGTGTGTACGACCTGTTTGCCATCCGTGTAATCCTGGACTCCCAAGTGGAAAAGGAGAAGCTGGAGTGCTGGCAGGCATATTCCATTGTAACGGATATGTACCAGCCTAACCCGAAGCGTCTGCGCGACTGGCTGTCCGTGCCCAAGAGCAACGGCTACGAATCGCTGCACATCACCGTCATGGGGCCTGAGGGCAAATGGGTGGAAGTGCAGATACGCACCGAACGCATGGACGAGATAGCCGAACGGGGGCTTGCCGCCCACTGGCGGTACAAGGGCGTGAAAGGCGAAAGCGGACTGGACGAATGGCTGACTTCCGTACGTGAAGCGTTGGAGAACTCCGACAGCAGCGGACTGGAGACCATGGACCAGTTCAAGCTGGACTTATACGAAGACGAAGTGTTCGTCTTTACCCCCAAGGGAGACTTGTTCAAACTGGGCAAGGGTTCCACCGTGCTCGACTTCGCCTTCCACATCCACAGCAAGCTGGGCTGCAAATGTATAGGAGCCAAGGTAAACGGCAAGAACGCACAGTTGAAGCAGATACTGAACAGCGGCGACCAGGTGGAAATCATGACGTCCAATACACAGACGCCCAAGCAGGACTGGCTGAACATCGTCACCACTTCCAAGGCGCGCACCAAGATACGGCAGGCGCTCAAGGAAATGGCTGCCCGCCAGCATGCCTTTGCCAAGGAGACATTGGAACGTAAGTTCAAGAACCGGAAAATAGAGTATGACGAGGGTACGATGATGCGCCTCATCAAACGGCTCGGCTTCAAGGTGGTGACGGACTTCTACCAGAGCATTGCCGATGAAACGCTCGACGTGAACGGCATCATCGACAAGTACCTCGAACTCCAGAAACGGGAGAACGACACGCACGACGACATCGTGTACCGCAGCGCCGAAGGCTATAACCTGCAGGCTGCCGCCCTGCCCGAAGAGACCACCGCCAAAGAGGACGTGCTCGTCATCGACCAGAACCTGAAAGGGCTGGACTTCAAGCTGGCACGCTGCTGCAATCCTATCTACGGAGATGAGGTATTCGGTTTCGTAACCGTAAGCGGCGGCATCAAGATACACCGCTGCGACTGTCCGAATGCAAGCGACTTGCGCGAACGCTTCGGATACCGCATCGTAAAGGCACGCTGGGCAGGCAAGTCGCAAGGCACGCAATACCCCATTACGCTACGTGTGGTGGGGCACGACGACATAGGCATCGTTACCAATATCACTTCCATCATCTCCAAAGAGACCGGCATTACGCTGCGAAGCATCGGCATAGATTCGCACGACGGATTATTCTCGGGAACGCTTACCATCATGGTAGGCGACACCGGAAGACTGGAAGCGCTCATCAAGAAGCTAAGGACGGTAAAGGGAGTAAAGCAGGTATCGCGCAACTGACGGGGTAAATCCCAAGTTCAACATTGCGGACCGTAAAGTGCTACACTACGTTTCTAAAGTGCTACTTGGCGACGCTAAAGTTCTACTTTACAATCCTAAAGTAGAACTCTACGTTTCCAAAGTCCAACACTGCGTCTTCCCCGCCCTTATTTCTCAATGTTTTAATTCTAAAGACTCAATTTACCAACTATGCGATACGATTTCAAAAAACAGCTCCGCAGTTTCGGTTATGCCTGGCAGGGCATCCGGAGCTGCGTAGGCAAGGAGCAGAACCTGAGTTTTCATCTGATTGCCACGGCGGCAGTAACCCTTGCGGGATTTGTTTTAGGCATTACACGCACGGAATGGACGGTCGTTATCCTCTGTTTCGGTGTGGTGATTGCCGCTGAGCTGTTCAACACCGCTATCGAAAGGCTGGTGGACCTGGTATCTCCCAAACGGCACCCCGTTGCTGGGCAGGTAAAAGACATTGCCGCCGGAGCAGTGCTGGTGTGCGCTGTTGCGGCGGCAATTATAGGATTGATAATCTTTATACCGTATCTTTAAAGGCAGACGTTATCTTACCCTTTTCCTTTTATAGTAGGGATACGTCAGCAGGACGAAGAAGAACAAGGCAAGTATGGCGGCTACACCGGCGGCGTGGTAAAGCAGGAATGCATCTGCCAGGCGGCAAGCCGTTGCCAGACCCGCCAGAAGTCCGGTTTCCATAACCAGGTGGCAAGTCGTGTTGCCCGTTCCCCGCTGGCAGTGATGAGACAGCTTTACGAACATCCTTGTAAACGGCAGCGTCAGAAACACCAACGCCGCCAATGCCAGGAATGCGATGTAGTCGCCTATATAGAGCAATGGCAGCAATACGCCCGGCACGAAAGCTATCAGCAGCATATTCAGCGCAGGAACCCATGCACGCGGCAGCAGGAAGCGGTCCAGGCTGCACAGCCTCATCCCGATAGGCGCACGGAAAGCCACATATACCCTCGATGCGAAATACATGCCGAGAACTCCCACGGCAACGGCTGCATAAACAACCGTGCGGAAGCCGTAAAGGTCGTACAGCAGGAAGCCTGCGCACGCCCCTGCCAGCATACCCAGCCGGGCAGACCACGCATAAATCATATTGCCGGCACTGCGCCTTGTAGATGTGGTAATGTCGATAGCCACCGTAATGCCCGCCGTCGTTGCCAGTCCGAAGCATACGCCCTGTACCGAAGCAAGCAGCATCAGCTTGAGATAGCTGTCGGCAAAGGCATACCCTGCCATTGCAGCCAGCATGACGAAAGCAGAGGAAAGCAATACGTTCTTCCGCTTATACTCATCGCACAGATAGGCATGAAACGGGCCTGCCGCAAACATGGCCGCAATGAATGCCAGAAACATGTCGCCTGTCCGGGAAACGGACATTCCCAACTGCTCCGGCATTACGAACGAAAGTACGGGAAAAAGCATGTAGACGGATGCGAACAGCAGCAGATTAGCTGTGCACATCCGCCAGAAGTTCAGCGTCATAAGCCTGTCAGTACTGTTCTTTCTCATTCGGGAAGTCTAAGTTCTTCACATCGGAAATGTAATGGCTGATAGCATCGGTCATTACAGTATGCAGGTCGGCATAACGGCGCAGGAAACGGGGGCGGAAACCGTTGTTCATGCCCAGCATATCCTGCACTACCAGCACCTGGCCGTCCACGCCGCTACCGGCGCCGATGCCGATGACGGGAATAGTCAGCTCGCCTGCTACACGCTCTGCCAACGCAGCGGGAATCTTCTCCAGTACAAGGGCAAAGCATCCGGCTTCTTCCAGCAGGTGGGCGTCGCGTACCAGCTTCTCCGCTTCGGCATCGTCCTTGGCGCGTACCGTGTATGTTCCGTACTTGTTGATAGACTGAGGCATCAGTCCGAGGTGTCCCATAATAGGAATACCTGCGCTGAGAATGCGTTTTACCGTACCGATGATTTCTTCCCCGCCTTCCAGCTTCAGGGCATCGGCATGGCTCTCCTTCATGATGCGGATGGCAGATGCAAGACCTTCCATTTCGTTTCCCTGATAAGAACCGAAAGGCATATCCACCACTACCATTGCGCGCTTTACGCCGCGCACGACGGACTTGGCATGATAAATCATCTGGTCGAGGGTTATGGGCAGTGTAGTCACGTTGCCCGCCATTACGTTGGAAGCGGAGTCGCCCACCAGGATGACGTCCATACCTGCGCCGTCAACAATCTGCGCCATGGTATAGTCGTACGAGGTCAGCATCGATATTTTTTCGCCTCTCTGTTTCATCTCAACAAGGCGATGCGTAGTTACTTTACGAGTGTCGTCTGAAATATATCCAGCCATAATCTTAATGAATGTGTTAATGAGTTATCAATTAAAATAGCGCGCAAAGTTAGCGCTTTTTCCCATTACTTGTGCACTTGAAGCATTTTATCGTAAGTGAATCCCGTAAAATCATCCAATACACAATGACATAACGGAGCTATAGCCTCACGGGAGTTGGTCGTTGCCAGTCCTATCACGGTGGCTTCGGATGCCATGCCCGCTTTCAGTCCGTTAAAGGAGTCCTCGAATACATAGGTGCTGCCGGGAGTC
>OGIH01001381.1_pt1 | contig 13425 bp, 7 predicted proteins | sample 1571721 | NCBI WGS metagenome assembly OGIH01 (sample SAMEA2582068, study PRJEB24529) | metagenome | biome: Human gut stool | place: China | collected 2011
GTCATGGCATTCGAATAATTTACCCGATAGCTTAATCCCTTAACCGGTAGTTTTACATCTGCATAAAAGGTCCCATTCAACAAATAACGTTTGTCTGTATTCGGATTTTGAATAGCCAAAAGAGGATTCACATTTCCCATATAATTCTGTTCCTTCAATGTCTTGCCGTCTTCTTTGTAGGGGCTAACAAATACCGGCATTCCTATTACGTTTGAAAAACTGGGCGCAACACCTGAAAAGTCACTAAGAGTGAAAAAAGATTGAGTTCCAACTTTAAGCCATTTTGTGATTTCAGTATCCAAATTGACACGTATGTTATAGCGCTTATAAGTGTCATTCACCACCAAATTCTTCTGATCGGTAAATCCGAAGGAAAGGAAATAACTGGAAAGGTCACCTTTGCCACGAACACTTAAACTATGATTCTGAATATATGGAACAGATTCTGTCAAGAGCCCCTCCCAGTCCACATTCGTTCCATTCAGATATCCACCGGCTATATTTTCATCGCGGAAGCTCAATGTCGGATCAAAATTTGGATTTCTTTGAAGCAAATCATCTCCCATCCTACTTTCACCTATCTTTAAATCAGCAAGCTGGTTAAGAAACCCATCTTTATCCAGCCTCTTTAAATCATGATTAATCAAACTTTGAAAAGAGAAAGAACCAGAATACTCGATGATAGGCTTTGACATGCCTTTCGCATTCTTCGTTGTAATCATCAGCACCCCATTGGCAGCCTGAGAACCGTAGATGGCAGCACTACTTGCATCTTTCAGCACATCGATAGATTCAATGTCACTCGGGTTTATATCAGTTATCTCTCCTCTATAAATGATTCCATCAAGAACAATCAACGGCCCAGTTGTACCAGAGATTGAATTTCTACCACGAATAGATATTTCAGGATTTCCACCAGCAGTAGTCGATGTTCCAATGTTCAATCCCGGTACAACCCCCTTCAATCCTTGAAAAATATTCACGCTTGGAGAATTTTCCAATGCTTTGATATCCGCCCGGACTACAGACCCCGTTAAATCACTCTTTTTTGCTGTACCATAGCCTACCACCACCACTTCATCCAACATCTCACTATCTTCCTTTAAAACAATACTAATAACTTTTCCGGGCACAGCCTGTATCTCTTGCGACTGATATCCGATATAAGAAATTACAAGTATCGCATCAGGTTTTACCGATAGTACAAAGTTGCCATCAATGTCAGTAATGGTACCATTAGAAATATTTCCTTTCTCCACAACACTAGCACCGATAATGGGTCCTTGATAAATCTGATTTCATTGTTTTTCGTTTAATTAGAATTTGGTTAATAACATTCATTTGTATCCGTTTCCGAATAACGATGCAAATATACAACCCGAACTATTCGGTAACAGAGGACAAGTAGACTAAACACCACAGACATATTAGTCATGCACAATGTACCCTTCATATTGCCCGTTTTGTCTCTCTTTCATTCATGAAACCAAGCATGACTCTATTAGTAGCATATATACATAGGCAAATCTGCCAAACAACAAGGGCAAATCAGGCAAAAACGAATGCCTACGATTACACAATAGAAAATTATCGTATATTTGTTTTCAAGACAAATTCATAGCAAAAATAGATTATGCCAAAACATACACTCCTCCTGTTCCTATTATGCAGTACACTAATGGCTGCCACGTACAGTAATGCCCAATCCTATACATTGCAACACCTCGGTGTTGAAGACGGCTTATCCAATAACTATGTACGCGACATAGTACAAGATGAGCAAGGATTTGTATGGATAGCTACAGAAGCCGGTTTAAACAGATTCGATGGATGCAAGTTCACCACTTATAAAAGTAACAATTCAGGATTGAGCAACAATACAATAAATACATTATTATATGATAAAACGGCTAACAAGCTATGGATAGGAGGTTATTTCAAGGGTATATATACATTAGACTGTTCTACCTACCAATTCAAGAGTTATGGGACAGAAGAAGGTATAAATATTAATCACGTTGTGCATCTTACACATGCTTCGGATGGTGGAATATGGATTGCTGCATATCATAAAAACATATTGCATTACGATACAAAGACGCATATTTTCACCTCACTCGAAGATAGAGGCATCCATATTCAACACAAAGTATGGTGCATTTTCGATGATGGAGAAGGGAATCTCTATATAGGGCATGCACAAGGAGGCATGAGTATCGTAAACTTAAAAGAAAATACGATATGCCACTTCACCCCTATAACCGGAGATGAGCATAGTCTGCCCGGAAATAGTGTGTACTCCATTTATAAAGATCATTTAGAAAACATCTGGGTGGGAACCAATAACGGACTTGGCTTATTTAATCCCAAAACAAAGCAATTCAACGTATTCCGCCACGACAATACTAATCCGAATTCACTCATTGCCGACCATATCTATTGCATAAAAGAGATGAACGACCATACACTCTGGATAGCCAGCGATATCGGTGGCATCAGCATATTGGATCTTCACAGTATAGCCTTTCAGTCTCCCGAGAAAATCAAATTCTATAATATCAAAGCTGATAACAGTGAGAACGGAATATCTTCAGGTAATATACGCGATCTGTTGCAAGATTCTTTCGGTAATATATGGATAGGAAATTATAGTAGCGGAATTGATTTCATCAGTCATTTACCACCTACATTTCGCACACTTCCATATACGATTGAAAAAGGGAATCGCTTTATATACAAGCCCGTCAGTGGAGTCTGCAAAGACGAAAAAGAACAAGTCTGGATAGGTGGAAAAAATGAAATCGTTCTATTCCGAGACAATAAACTATTGAAGGTCGTTGATATTTCCCAATATCTAACAAGACCTTACGGCCAAGTTCTTTCTATAATTAGTGACGGACGCGATAATTTATTACTTGGTATCTATGATGACGGTCTACTGAAGTATAACACACGGAGCGGAAACATTGAACGTATTCAGTTAGATATACCCAGCATGGACATACTTACTCTATCTAAAGATACAGACGGAAAAATATGGATTGGTGCAGAATATGGAATATACAGCTATCAAAACGAAAAAGTCTGTAAGGAGGAAGAATTATATCGCCAATTGCCCGATAAAAGCATTTACAGCATAGTACAAGACAATCAAGGCAAATTATGGATAGGAAGCAGTGGCGCAGGAGTAATTGTCTTCGACAAGAACAAGAAAGCCACTGCCACACTGAATATGGAGTCTGGATTTTGTTCCAACTCAATCACCCAAATATGCAAAGATACAGCTGGTGGTATTTGGATTGCTACACGCAACGGCGTAGGATACATCAAAGATACCAAGCATCCCGAAAAGTTTGAATCCTATAATTATGAACACGGCTTGGAAGACACCTTTATACGCGCCATCCAAGAAGACGAATCCGGCAACATCTGGCTCAGCACCAATAACGGAATTTCTTTATGGAACAAAGAAAAACAAAAGTTTAAAAACTATGATTATCGTGATGGCATCCCAACGGGAAATTTTATTGAAGGTTCGGTTTGTTGTACCAAAGATAACACTCTATATTTCGGTACCTTAAGTGGAGCCTGTTACTTCAACCCTAAGAATATCATGATGCAGCAGCAAGTAGCACCGATACAAATTATAGAATGCAAAAGTCTTGATAACCTAATAGAGAGCCGCAGTGAAGGAACTATCATTCCAACCTTTGCGGGAAGCATCAACCTGCCCTATAACCAGAATTCCTTCCGCATCTCATTCACCGTACCCGACTATTCCCAAAGCGGACAAGTGGAATACGCATACATGATTGAAGGATTAGAAAATACATGGACCAATACTTTAGGAGAAAACCTGATTACTTTCCGAAACATTTCTCCGGGAGAATATACATTCAAAGTAAAAGCAAGATTGAGAAACCAGGAGTGGGACGATAGTCATATAGCTACATTGCAAGTACATATCCATCCACCTCTATGGTTGACGTGGTATGCAAAAGTCTTGTATATTCTGCTGGCATTACTTGGTCTATTTATCTGGTTCCGTTTTTATAAACGTAAACTTATGCTGGAAAACTCCCTTGAACTGGAAAAAAAGAGAAGCCAGAACGAACTGGAACTTAATAACGAACGTCTGCGCTTCTACACCAACATTACACACGAACTGCGCACACCACTAACGTTGATACTCGGTCCTCTGGAGGATTTAGTCAATGATGCTAACATGCCTGTTTTTTATAATAATAAGATAAAGATGATTCACAGCAGTGCTATCCGACTATTGAATCTTATCAACCAAATACTGGAATTTCGTAAAACGGAAACTCAAAACCGAAAACTGACAGTAGTGAAAGGTGATTTAAGTAATCTGATTACAGAAATAGGTTTGCGTTACAAAGAATTGAACCGGAATGAGAAAGTAAAATTCCATATTCACGTCCAACCCTTAAATCACAAGCTTTATTTTGATACTGACATCATCTCTACAATATTGAATAATCTACTCAGCAATGCAATAAAGTATACACCTGAAGGAGAAATCAGACTCATAATGCGTCCAATCGTTGAAGAAGAAAACAAATATACAGAGATAGTAGTAAGCGACACCGGATACGGAATAGATGCCGAGGCTCTCCCTCATATCTTCGACCGCTATTATCAGGTGAAAGGAAAACATCAGGCATCAGGCACAGGTATCGGGCTTGCATTGGTCAAATCATTGGCCGACCTGCACGAGGGCAGTCTGCGTGTAGAAAGTGAAACGGGTAAAGGAACTACTTTTACCTTCCGGATTTTCACTGAAAACACCTATCCCGATGCCTTACATAAAGAAGAAAAAGCAGAAAGCATTCCAGAAAGACCAGAGAATTTGAAAGAAGAAGATAATGATATTCTTCCGGTGATATTGATTGTGGAAGATAACGATGATATTCGCGAATACATCGCTACTTCTTTCAGCAACAACTACCACATCATGACTGCAACGAATGGAAAAGAAGGAATAGAACAAGCGCTAAAGTATATACCTGATATTATTATCAGCGACATTATGATGCCCGTAATGGACGGCATCGAATTATGTAAACTGATAAAAGAAGATGTTCGCACCAGCCACATACCTGTAATTTTGCTGACAGCCAAAGATTCCATCCAAGACAAGGAAGAAGGTTATGAAAGCGGTGCCGATTCTTATCTGACAAAACCATTCAGTGCCAAGTTACTGCATAGCCGTGTTCATAATTTATTAGAATCACGCAAAAAATTAGCCTCGCTGATAACCAACCGCACCAAAGGGTTGAAAGCGGAACAATCTCAGGAAGCCATAAAATTGAGCAGACTGGATGAGGAGTTTCTTAATAGATTTACTGCAATAGTAGAAGAGAATATCGACATGGACAAGCTCGACATGTCTTTCATGATGGACAAAATGAACATGAGCCACTCCACCCTTTACCGGAAAATAAAAGGATTAACGGGCATATCCTGCAATGAATTCATTCGGAAAATAAGACTGAAAAACAGTTTACGCCTATTGATGGAAGAAAGCCTCAATGTTTCCGAAGCGGCTTACGCAAGCGGCTTCAATGACTTAGGTTATTTTCGGACATGCTTCAAGGAGGAATATGGAATGGTTCCGTCAGAGTATATCAAACAACAGAAGTTATAATCCGATTTTACTCCCATACTCTCATAAACCATCCATATCCCTTTATTCATCGGATATATAGCCATGAGAGCAAACCAAGAGAGTGGTATGAGAGCAACCGTTCACTCTCATAGTCATCCCGCAATATTTTCTCCTTAATATATTAATTATTACCGTAATATCCTTTTCCCGGCACATAAATCGGTTGCATCAGTCCACCCATATTTTCCAGCTTTCCTTCATCGCGCAGGCGGCGGATATGGCGCATTGCAGTACTTCTCACCATTCCGCACAAACTCTGGAAATCGGTTCTTCTCAGGAATTGGTGCGTGCGGAAGTAATTCTCCAATCGACGGTCAATCTCTTCGTTGGTGATTTTCTTAAAACTCAAATCCCCCTTCAAGCACTGCACTTTGAGGACACCGAATTCAGTCTTCAATGCCTGGTCGGCACGAAACTTGATGCTTTTCAGCTTTACCTTGGTTGACTTTCGTTTAGTGTCCACCGTCACCGGCTCCGTGCAAGTGAGGCAGGGATAGAAGTAGCCGATGCCATCCAGATGCACCTGCCGACCTTCGGCAAGTTCCTCACCCATGACGTGCGACAGGGCATCGAGCACAGCCGAGACGTCAGTCTCCGTTAGCGAGCAGCGACTCTGAATGCGGCGACGCAACACGTCGGTACCCGTAGAGCCATTCAACTTGATGCGCGGATGCAATGTTTTCTCTCCCTCTTGTTTGTCCGAAGGCTTCGGAACTTCATACCAATCAAATAATATCGCCATTGTTCTATGTTTCAAAGTAACTGTTTCTGTTCTATTTATGCCCCACATAATATGGGTAAATGCCTAATGTTTCTTATATTTAGGCTTCACATTCTTCATAGGCTCACATCTGTAGACAAATTAGTTCACAGTTATGAACAAATTTATTTATAGCCATGAATAAGTTTATCCACATATGTTAGCCTTTCATAATGTTAAGGACAAAGATAAACAATTCATAGGGAAAAGCAAACAAAGTAAGGACAATAATCAGAAGAAACACAGGCATTACCTTCTTTATCCTGATTAAATTCTCTACCTTTGCAAGAGTAAAGCATCAAATTAAAACATGAAAGTCACCCTGATAAGAACCGATAAAGAGCACGGCAAAGAAGCTCTCAGCACCTGCGAGACAGGCGCATTATTCGAAAAAATAAAGACAGAAACGAAATCCGGACATATCACAGCCCTACGAAACATTCTGCCGGCACTGGAAGGTACACATTCACAGTACGAGCACATTGATAAATTGCCCCGCATTTATCCGGCCGTAGAATACACCCGCACCAAAGAAGGTGAACGGCGGATGAAACAGTACAACGGACTGGTGCAACTGGAAGGGAACAAGTTGGCAGGAATGGCGGAAGTGGAGTACGTGAAGCAACAGGCAGCACTCCTACCCCAGACTTTCGCCGCCTTTTGCGGTTCCAGTGGCCGGAGCGTAAAGATATGGGTGCGCTTCGTATTGCCCGACGGCGGCAGATTGCCCGCGAAAGAAAAAGAAGCCGCCCTGTTTCATGCCCATGCCTACCGTCTGGCTGTGAAGTGCTACCAGCCCATCTTTCCGTTCGACATCGCCCTGAAAGAACCCTCACTGACACAGAATTGCCGCATGACATTGGACAAGCGTCCCTATTACAACCCCGATGCCGTAGCTTTCTGCCTGGAACAGCCGCTCTCCATGCCCGGCGAAGAGACTTTCCGGCAACGGAAGCAGCAGGAAAAGAATCCGCTGGCACGGCTGCAACCGGGACATGAAACAGCCGGAACCTTCACGATAATTTACGAAGCAGCCCTGAATCGCGCCTTTCAAGAAATAAGCAACTGGAAGCGAGGCGACGACCTGCAACCGCTGCTCATCCATCTGGCCGAACATTGCTACAAGGCGGGTATCCCCGAAGAAGAAGCCGTGCGGCAAACGCTCATTCACTATTACCGCGAGGCGGACGAACAACAGATACGGCTGACTTTGCACAACCTCTATCAGGAATGTAAAGACCATAGAAGAGGCTATACGCCGTTATGCACCGGGCATTCGGTACAAGAAACAGTCTCAACAAGGAGCAAGAGACCGCTTTCTTGTTGGAAGAATTCATGGAACGACGTTATGAATTCCGTTACAACACCGTGCTCGATGCTCTGGAATACCGCCAGCGAGACTCTATCCACTTCTATTTCAAACCTGTGGACAAGCGCGTGCGCAACAGCATCTCCATCAGCGCCCTGAAAGAGGGTATCCGTGCATGGGACCGTGACGTGGACCGTTTCCTGACTTCGGAATATATTCCGTTCTACAATCCCGTCGAAGAATACCTTTACGACACAGGTCAGTGGGACGGGAAAGACCGTATCCGGGCACTCGCCGCACTGGTGCCGTGCAGCAATCCGCACTGGAAGGAACTGTTCTACCGTTGGTTCCTCAGCATGGTGGCTCATTGGATGGGGCTTGACAAACAGCATGGAAACAGCACTTCGCCCTTGCTGGTAGGTGCCCAAGGGTTCCGCAAATCAACCTTTTGTCGCATTTTGCTGGCACCCGAACTTCGTTTCGGCTATACGGACAGCATCGACTTCAAGAGCAAACAGGAGGCAGAGCGTTACTTGGGGCGTTTCTTCCTGATTAACATTGACGAATTTGACCAGATCAATGTCAACCAACAAGGTTTCCTGAAACATTTGTTGCAGAAACCTGTTGCCAACCTGCGGAAACCTTACGGAAACACCATCCAGGAGATACGCCGTTACGCCTCTTTCATAGGTACCAGCAACCAGAAAGATTTGCTCACCGACCCCAGCGGTAGCCGCCGTTTCATTTGCATCGAAGTGACGGCTCCCATCGAAACGAATGTCACCATCAACTATAAGCAACTCTATGCACAGGCCATACACGCCATCTATAAGGGCGAACGCTACTGGCTGAACGATGAGGACGAGGCCATCCTGAAGCAAACGAATCGTGAGTTCGAGCAAGCCAGCCCCTTGGAGCAATTGTTTCATTGTTATTTTCGTCCGGCAGATGCGGAAGAAGAAGGAGAATGGCTCACTGCCATGCAGATACTGAATTATCTGCAAACAAAGACGAGAAACAAACTGGCCATCAATAAGGTGGCGCAGTTTGGACGTGCACTACAGAAATTGAATATACCTTGCCGGAAATCCATGAAGGGAACGCTTTATCATTTGGAAAAGCTAAATGGAGATTAATGCAGGATATTCAGTAAGCGTTTCTTAAGCATAGAGCACGTCCACCCTCCTACATCTATCAACGTATTTCTATGTTCAAAGCATTACCTTCGGCATCAATACGGAGTTCTTGTTTTTCAGCATTATACTTCCAAGAAGCAGCATTCTTCACCTTCTTCACAGATGGCATATTTTTTAATATAAAAGTATATTTCTGCGATGTACCACTGCTAACCTTCAGTTTACCCGTCTTCTCATCATAAGTCACCAAGCAATCTTCATACTCAATGCCATCTCCACACGGGAGATGTAGCAGACGGGTAGCAGTTCCATTAGGATAAATCAAGATAGTTTTGCCTCCTGCCATTGAAGCATCCCCCAGTCCGGTTACTTCACTGGACACATTCAACGGTAGAATGGCTCCCGCCTTTACAAATAAGGGGAAACGCTCTAACGTATACACTTCCTCTATCAAACTGCCTGGAGCATACTTTGTCCCATCATAGAAATTAATCCATTCTCCTTCGGAAGGAAGATGAAACGATACACGGTTATCAGCCGACGTGATAGCTTTGGTAAATAAATAATCTCCCACCTGGTGACTTTCTTCCTCATAAGATGCATTTTTTATTAAAGACCCACCATGCAAATGTGCATCCACAACTGTTGAGAATAAATAGGGAATCAATTCATCGTGCAAAACAACACAATAACGATAAATTTCCTCTACATCTGTGCCATGCCACCAAGGCAGATGATTACTGAAAGCGCCATTCTCACCGCCATTAATCATACAGGCGGTCATACAGCCAAATTGTGCATAGCGCACAAACTGCTCTTTATTGGAACGCTTCATGAAAAAACCAGCAACTTCGCATCCCGGTGAACCATAGCCACGTTTTGCCGACTGATAAATATTCTGAATTTGCAGTTTCAAGCCCTTCCAGTCACCGGAAAAGTCTCCACACCATCCCATGTTCATCTTTTCCACACTGGCTGCATAACCTCCCTGATGTGAATAGGGACGAGCGATAATAATGCCTTGCGGATTCTTTTTTACCGTATAATCGTACATAGCATCGTAGTAATAAGGGCGGAATTGCTCATTACTCATCTGACCAATAGACGTATCTAAAATATCTCCAAACCAGAATTCTCCCTGATCGACCTTCCAACCATAGACACCATCGATAAAGACTTTATCCAGTTGCTTATACCACCAGGCTACTGCTTCTTTATTTGTAAAGTCGATATGTACCCCTTCTCCTTTCCACCAGGCATGCGGCTTACTCTGATTTATGCCATACCCTTTAGAAACAACTTCATCATACGTATCGCTTTTTTGAAAACGGGTATCCTTGCACCTTATATTGACTGCTCCTGTAAGCCATAGAAGCACCTTCACATCTTTACTCTTAAAATAATTAATCATATCCTTCGGGTCCGAATAGCGTTGCGTGTCCCAGTTAAAGTCATTATAGGTCGTACTCCAAGGACTATCAATGATAACAGCACCTACCGGAATATTACGCTCTAAATACCCGTCGACGAGTGCTTTTGCCCCATCCGCCGTATTAATACTATCTTCCCACGCTACATGTTCAAAAGCCCACGCCGGAGTAATCGGTGAATTTTGGGCACTCATGGACACACATATCAGAATTGAAATTGTAAGTAATAAAAGCTTCTTCATATTGTTTTGTTTTCTAATTATTGTGCATAACCTTCGTTTTGCTTAAACTCTATATTCAGCACCTTGTAACTATTAATAGTAGACAAGGGCACCGGACGATTAATGTGGTAGGGTTTAATACCTATTCCATTTACACCATTTTCCGGATTCGTATCGGGATTTTTCTCTTTAATCCATTGGCAGAATGCATCTTTGTCTAACGCACGTTTCAGCATTTGCCATCTGAAGAGTTCCCCACCCAGTTCACGGGCTCCTTCATCCAGAATAAATGAAATATCAATATCTTCCGGATTTACAGTCAATGCTTCTTCGTGCCCTGGTATCAAAGCCCGTTGGCGAAGTTCCGTTATCACTTGTGCCGCCTCATCTTTCCTACCCAGACGGGTATACGCTTCTGCCAACGTCACATAGACTTCTCCCAACCGAATCAAGATTGCATCCTTATAGGCATATTCCTGTTTTGCAGTTGATCGACTGCTATCCAGCCATTTAGTCACATTATTGGCACAACTGCGAACATTGGAATTATTAAGGACTGCTCCCGTTTCTATATCGTAAATATCAGCTACATCATCACAGATAATACCTCTATTCTCATAAGCCGACTTAACTTCTTGAGGCAGAACATCGAGTGCACGGATCAATAAAGTGTCCGAAAAATCAGGTAGTTCATTCCAATCGTCAGTACGGCAGTAACCTGATATAAAAGTTGCATCACGACGTTTATCATACTTGTTAAATACATGAATAAAATAATAAGTAGGCATCACAGCACGATATTCACGGCCATAGAAGACACTATGCGCTTGCAGACCATTAATTGTCTTAGAATAAGAACGCACCGAACGGTTTACCTGTGAAACCCAATAACGATGAATGAAATTATTCTGAGCATCAAATGTTGTGTTGCCATATTGTATGGACCAGATAATCTCACTATTTTCAGTATTATCCGGTGAAAAGATGCGACTGAAATCACTTTCTAATTTATATCCATAGTCATTCTTTAATTCGGTAGCCACTCTCACCGCTTCTTCATAACAGTGCTTTTTGTTCTGCATCCCAACCTCACCGATCAATGTTTCATCATAAGCTGCCAGAGACATTAAGACACGCATCCGAATGGCCTTGGCAATACCCTGATCCATACGTCCGAAACTTGATGAACGTACTTCGGAAGGTTTTTTCAGGCTTTGGTCTGCAATCTCCAGGTCTGCAAGAATACGCTTATAAAAAACAGCAATCCCCGGTTGGGTTCCTCCTATCTCTTCCGGACTGGTAATAGGCATCTCAGCATAATATGCGGCAGGTCCATAGATTTCAATAATCTGATGTAAATAAAAGGCACGCAAAGCGTGAGCTTCCGAAAGAAGTTCACTACGCTTGCTTTCCGAATGAAAATCTGCGGCATTAATCGAGTTGATACTTGTATTGATAGTGGAAAGTGCTACATACAACCATTTCCAGAGGCCTTCGTTGCTGCTATTATCAATCATGTATGTATCGGTATAGGTAATCAGTCCTTTCCAGTAGTCACGTACATTACCTCCATAAGCCATCAGGTCATTTCCTAATTCCCCTACCATAAACCACTGTTCCAGAAGTTCGGTATTGATCTGATACAATGACAGCAACTCAGCTTCAGCACCTTTTTCCGTCTGTGCATACGTATCATTAATAGACCCTTTCGGAGTTTCTTCCAGAAAACTGTCACAACCACAGAATGTCATCAATAAGGACAGACAAACTGAATATAATTTATAATTGAGTTTCATATCGTTCTATTTTAAAAAGTTAGATTTACACCAAAATTAATACTCTTCGGTACTGTCAGTTCTATAGAAGGAGATTCGGGAATCACATCTTCTTTAGCTGCCCTATACAAATAGAAGGCATTGCGCAACTGAACATAAAAACGTGCTTTGCTCACCGGAATATATCGTTTAAGTAATGAATGAAAATCATATCCCAATGTCATATCCTGCATTTTGATATAATCGCCTTTCATATATCCGCACAACTCACGATGATCGGCCCAGGTTGCATCCGCTCTCGGATAATCGTTTGAAGGATTATCCGGTGTCCAGTAATTTACATCGGGCACCCATCGGGTACCGGTCAGAATCACGTGCCAGCCGTAAGCATCATCATAGAAGACATAATCCCATCTACTTGAAATATTAAAGGAGAAATCCAAATTCTTCCACTTGAATGAGCTACCTAATGAAACAATATACTTCGGATCAGTAGAGCCAAGGATCTTTTTATCATCAGCCGTAATCTGTCCATCCGGTTTCAAGTCTCTGATTTTCACATCTCCCGGTTTGCAACCATATTTAGCTGCTTCTTCTACTTCATTGATCTGCCAGATACCGGCTTTCTCATAATCATAAATCACATTAATGGGCTTGCCAATGAACCATTTATTTGAGATATCATCCTGATCATTTGTCAGGCTTATGATTTTATTTTCATTGACAGACATATTCAGGTTCATATCCCACTGTATATCTTTTGTATCTACTAATATACCGTTTAAAGAAAGCTCAATACCCCTGTTCTGTGTTTTACCAATATTTTGCCAAATACGCGAAAAACCGGTAGTTAAAGGTATACTACGCTGCATCAGAAGGTCTTTTGTTCGGGTATCATAGAATTCAATATAACCGGAAAGACGGTTATTGAACAATCCAAAGTCCAAACCAATATTATTGGTGTGGGTTATTTCCCAACTCAACTTTTTGTTTACCAATTTATCGGGTCGGTAAGCATAAATACCTTTTCCACCTTCTCCAAACTGATAACCATAACTTCCCAAACCTGCCAAGGTAGAATACGGATCGATAGCCTGATTACCTA
>OGIH01001383.1_pt1 | contig 13418 bp, 8 predicted proteins | sample 1571721 | NCBI WGS metagenome assembly OGIH01 (sample SAMEA2582068, study PRJEB24529) | metagenome | biome: Human gut stool | place: China | collected 2011
GTGTTACCATTACACCATAGTTCAATCCGATGCTCGAAAGCAGGTGCAAAGGTACGGCAAAGAATCGAAATTTCAAAAAAAATCCTCCGCGAATGGTAAGCCTGCGAAAAATTTCCACGAAAAAAGTGAAAAATAAAGGCCCGAATCACCGGACTCACCCACTACGGCACAGGGATTGCGGCGCTCCGACTCCATCGATAAAATCGATAATTCAATGCAGTAAGATATGATTATAACCATGATTCTGATTTTTGTGTTCGGGTACCTCTGCATCGCGCTCGAACACAAACTACGCATCGACAAGGCCGCGATCGCCCTGCTGATGTGCGGTGCGTTATGGACGGTATTGAGTCTGCTGGGCAACGACGCCCAGATCGGCACGCAACTGATCGAGCAACTCGGCGATACGAGCGAAATACTCTTCTTCCTGATCGGCGCCATGACCATCGTCGAACTGATCGACCGGCACGGAGGATTCCACGTCATCACCGACCACATCAAAACCCGCAACAAACGCAAACTGCTCTGGTTGCTATCGATCATCACCTTCTTTATGTCCGCCGTGCTGGACAACATGACCACGACGATCATTATGATCATGCTGCTGCGGCGTATGATCAGCGGACAGAAAGAACGATGGATCTTCGCCAGCGTTATCGTCATCGCGGCCAACAGCGGCGGTGCCTTTTCGCCCATCGGCGACGTAACGACCATCATGCTCTGGATGCGGGGCAACGTCACCTCGGGCCTGCTCGTGGCCAAACTGTTCCTCCCGGCCCTGGTATCGGTAATCATTCCCACGGCCATCGCCTGCCGTTATATTCCCGACGAAAACGCGCATCCCGAAAAATTAGACACGGCGCCCAAGCTGCCGCCGTTCGTCGGCCCGCGCTTCAGCCACTTCGTTCTCGTTCTCGGTGTCGGCGGGCTGCTGTTCGTGCCCATATTCAAGGCTGTAACGGGACTGCCGCCCTACCTGGGCATGCTGATATCGTTGGGTGTGCTGTGGGTCTTCACGGAGCTCGTCTATGACCACAAACAGAACATGGAGGAATCTATCAAAAACCGGGTGTCGAAAGTACTCAAACATATCGATATGCCCACGATCCTCTTCTTCCTGGGTATTCTGATGTCGGTCGCAGCATTGCAGAGCGCCGGTTTGCTGACCGACTTCGCCGACTTCCTGGACAAAAACGTACACGAAGTCTATACGATCGCCGGAATCACCGGTCTGCTGTCGGCCGTAATCGACAACGTGCCGCTGGTGGCTGCCTGTATGGGTATGTACCCCGTCGTCGATACGGCAGCCCTGGCCTCGAGCCTCGACCCGGTTTATATGCAGGCGTTCGTACAGGACGGTATCTTCTGGCACCTGCTGACTTTCTGCGCCGGCGTGGGCGGCAGCCTGCTGATTATCGGATCGGCCGCAGGAGTAGTGGCGATGGGACTGGAAAAGATCGAATTCGGCTGGTACCTGCGTAAAATCACGCTGCTGGCATTGGCCGGGTATTTCGCGGGCATGCTGGTTATTTTCCTCGAACATTTGCTGCTGGGCTAAAGAGCATAACAACAAAAAAAGGGCTGTCTAACAAGTTTCAGACAGCCCTTTTTTATTTGTACTGCTTATTCGAGAGCTTTTCCGAATACGCGATTCTAAAAGGATTAAAAAACTTGTTGGACAGCCTTTTTTACTTTTTCCTTCCGTTGCTTCCGGGACAAGATTCCGCATCAGCGAACTTTGGACATGAACTTCTCACGATCAACGACATAGCGGACGTGAACCCCCTCGCCGATCATCCCTTCGGCATCGCGGGCCCCGACATTGAAGGTGAGCTTACGCCCTTCGACTTCGGTCAGCACGGCGGATGCGACGATTTCGGCACCGACGCCCGAAGGCTTGATATGGGTCACGTTCATCTCGGCACCGACGGTCGTCGAACCTTCCGGCAAATGGTCAGCCACAGCCTTCATCGCCGCATTTTCCATCAGGGCCACCATAGCCGGCGTAGCGAATACCTGCAAGTCGCCCGATCCCATCGTTGCAGCCACGTTGCCGCCATCGACCGTTACCTTACTTTGTGCAGAAAGTCCTTTTTCCATCATAATACAACCGTTTTTTATTGCGTTAATAATTCAGAATCATTATCTTTGAACATAGCTTTAGATAGGAGGCGCCTCGGAAAACCGGGAACAAGTCCCGTTTTCGCTCGGCTTTCACTATCTTTGGCAGAAGATAGGATTCGGTTCGGCAATTTTCGAGAACAAGTTCTCACAATTGCCCTCACATTTCACTATCTTTGAATTGCGAAGAGGATTCGAAATCCGTCCGCTTCGGACAGAAGCGCCCTCTCCGCCCTTGTGTTTCATCCTGACAAAGGTACGAAAATTCCGGTTCCGATGAAAAAGTGGTTTTTCCTATCCCTGGTATTGCTGCTCTCCCTGCCCGGGCAGGCTTCGGCCCGACACGGACAGCCGGGCCGATGGCACACCTCTTTCGAAATCGGACCCGACGGCGACACGATCTCGGTCGTCCCCATAAAACCCGTCTTCGTATTCAGCAAAAAAGCTGACCTGCGCCGTTACCGCAAACTGGTCGAAGCGGTGAAGAAAGTCTATCCCGTAGCCCAAGCCGCCAAAGCACAAATGGTTCAAATGGAGGCGGAACTGCTCCGGCTCGAAACGAAAAAGGAACAGAAACAATACATCAAAGGCATCGCCGCAGCGATCAAAAAGGAGTACACGCCCGTGCTGAAACACATGACCCGTACCCAGGGCCGCGTGCTTCTGAAGCTGATTGACCGGGAAACGAAATACACGGCTTACGAAATCCTCCGGGAGTTCCGGGGCGGCTTCGTCGCGGGATTCTGGCAAAGCGTATCGCGTATCTTCGGACAGAATCTCAAGTCGGAATACGACCGAGAAGGGGACGACAAGGTACTCGAACAGATCGTTCTCTATTACGAAGCGGGGCTGCTGTAAACCGCATCCGCCCGCCGTTCACAGACAATCGCCCCTGTTTTCCGTCCGTCTGCAACCTCCGCAGCCACCGACGGCACGATCGAATGCCATCCACCCTCCCATTCGACAGACGAAAATACCCATACGGGCACGATCTCCGGACCACTCCGTCAAAATACAAATATATTTGTATTTGTATTTCTGTTCGGCATTTTCATAATCTTTGGCTTCGCCTCAAACGCTTCGATCCGACAAAGTGCAGATAAACTTGCTTCCGCACCCGGCTTTTTTCTAATCTTTAACGTCGTTCAAGCATTCCGCCTCAGCAAAATACAAATAAAATTTGCTTTTACACGCAGTTTATTCGTATCTTTGACTTCGTCTTAGATACTCCGCCTCGGCAAAATGCAAATAAAATTTGCTTTTGCGCTCGGCTTATTCGTATCTTTGCAACGATCGGACAAAACTGCCCGACTTACTTAACCAATTATCGTTCAAATTCTTTATCGTATGAAAAAACTGTTCATTTTCTCGGCTCTCATCACCCTGGCGCTGGGGGGGGGAGTTGCAGCGACAGCGAAACAGATGAGTTTCAGAACATTCTGATTCCTCAGGATAACTTATCGGCCTCGATTTCGGCCGATGCGTTGTCCCATACCATCGGTTTCGAAACGACCCAGAGCTGGACGGCATCCGTGCGTGAAACCTCGCGTGCCGAAAGCTGGATCTCCATCAACCCCACTTCGGGCGACGCCGGCAAGCACACGATTACCGTCACGCTCACTGAAAACGAAACGACCGAATCCCGCCAGGCGGTCGTCATCATCTCCTGCGGCGGAGAATCCGCGAATATCTCCATCACCCAGCGGGGCGTGGGACAAGACGAACCGGAAGATCCGGACAACCCGAATAACCCCGACAATCCTCAAAAGCCCGAACATCCCGACGTAGCACCCGAAGACCGGCTGACCTGGGTAGAAACGACCTACACCGAGGTTTACAGCGACGGTTCCAGCACCGACAAGAGCTACATGCTCTTCGAATACGATGCCGAAGGTCTTCTGACCGGTTACGACCAATACGATTACGATTCGGAACAGACCGACAAAATCAATGCCTCCTATGAAGGGACGCTCAAACGAAGCGAAGGGAAAATCACAGACGAAGAGAAATGGTTCGAAATCGGCGGCAGCAGCTACGAAGGAATGCCCCTTCCCAACTCGGGCGAATACACCAAGGAATACCGCCTGAATGCAAGCGGTCTGGTAAGCGGCTACACCGACCCGGACGGCGCCAGCCAGACTTTCACCTACAACGCCGACGGCACGCTGGCTCGCTTGGAATACCGCAACCCTTCCTATCCCGATGAGAACTCGACCTCGACGCTTACCTGGCAGGACGGAAACATCGTTTCCATTTCGACCATCGACGGACGGGATAACGAAACAACGACGTTCTCCTACACCGAACACCTCAACCCCTGGAACGGCATCGACATAGGCGCCTTCATGATCGGCGATGCAGAGGAGTCCGCCATGCTGCTCGGCATCAGCGGTACGACCGTTAAGAACCTGCCCGCCAGCTGTCAAGACGGCAACAGCACTACGACCTACACCTACACGTTCGACGCCGAAGGCCGCGTCAGCACGATCGTGATCGAAGAGAACTGGCAGGACGGCGGCGGCAGCGGCAGCGAGCGCACGGAATATACGCTCCACTACGGTCCCCAAACCGTTTCGAAACCCGATTACATCCCCTACCTGGCCAAACAGGAAGTCGTGGACGAAGGTACGCTTCCCTATATTTTCTGGGAAGATAATCCGGACGAAAAACAATATGGTGTAAACGCCTACACCTCCTACGCCAAGATCCGCAGCACGATGTCCGACGGCAGAACTAGCGAAAAAACCGAATACCGGCAGATCAACATCAACCCATCGACTCAGGAGGGTCCGGTGTTGGGCTACCTATACATCACGCAGGACGAAGCGGACAACTTCCGGCTCGTTTCGACCTCTTTCAACGAGATTCCGCTGGGTGAAAACGAGATAAACCCCCACCGTTTCGTCTATACGCTGGAATATAACTGCTTCACGGTCAATCTGGAATTCGACGTGTTCTATCCTTCCTGCACAGTCTTCGATCCTGCGACCGGTGAACAGAAAACCCACTGGATGCCGATGCTTCCGCTCGACAAGAACTGTTTCACGGTATCCGAACCGGAACTGCGGTATATGGGTGAAAATACGGACGAAAACGGCCCTACGAGCGAATACGAATTTACACAAAAATATCTCTTCCGGGTCAATCCGGATGTAGAGCCTGCGGAATACGATTACCAACAACTGAACCGGTTCATCCACGTCGCACACTATTAAACCGAAAACACGGGCACAGCCCCATCAGACAACCCCTCCGAAAACTCGGAGGGGTTGTCTTTGTCGCCGACACCGAGGAAAATCAGCACCTCCGTTGCGATTCTGCGAATAGTTTTATATATTTGCAAGCGAAAAATCCGGAGCGGACCTGCAACGGCCGAACAGGGAGAACGATTTGCCCGACACCGCTTTAGCTTTGTCCGGACTGAAAAAACCGACTGCAACGACGGCTCCGCAAAACGAAAAATGCTCCAGCGTCGGGCGGCACCGTTTCCCGGCATACGATAACGAACCGAAACTATGTTTGAAAACTTAACCGATAAACTCGAACGGTCCTTCAAGCTGATCAAGGGCGAAGGCCGCATCACCGAAATCAACGTCGCCGAAACCCTCAAGGAGATCCGCCGGGCGCTGATCGACGCCGACGTCAATTACAAGGTAGCCAAATCCTTCACCGACGAGGTGAAGCAGAAGGCCCTGGGACAAGACGTGCTCAAGTCCGTCAAGCCGGGACAGATGATTACCAAGATCGTCCGCGACGAGTTGGCACAACTCATGGGCGGCACGGCGACCGACATCAAGCTGGAGGGCACGCCTGCGGTCATCCTGATCGCCGGTCTGCAAGGCTCCGGTAAGACTACCTTCTCGGGCAAGCTGGCGGCGATGCTCAAGAGCAAGAAGGGGCGCCAGGTGCTGCTCGTGGCGGGCGACGTCTATCGTCCTGCGGCCATCGACCAGCTCAAGGTGCTGGGCGGACAGATCGGAGTCGAAGTCTATACCGAAGAGGGGAATAAAAATCCGGTGCAGATCGCCGAAAATGCCATCAAATACGCCCGTCAGCACGGTTTCAACGTCGTGATCGTCGATACGGCGGGCCGTCTGGCCGTCGATGAGGCGATGATGCAGGAGATCACGGCGATCAAACAGGCCGTGAAACCGGGCGAAACGCTCTTCGTGGTCGATTCGATGACGGGTCAGGATGCCGTGAATACGGCCCGCGAGTTCAACCAGCGGCTGGATTTCGACGGCGTAGTGCTTACCAAACTCGACGGCGATACGCGCGGCGGTGCGGCGATCTCGATTCGTGCGGTGGTGAACAAACCGCTGAAGTTCATCTCCAGCGGCGAGAAGATGGATGCCATCCAGGTATTCCATCCGGAACGTATGGCCGACCGTATTCTGGGCATGGGCGACGTGGTATCGCTCGTGGAACGCGCCCAGGAGCAGTACGACGAAGAGGAGGCCCGCCGCCTGAAGAAGAAGATCGTCAAGAACCAGTTCAACTTCAACGATTTCATGGGGCAGATCGCGCAGATCAAGAAGATGGGCAACCTCAAGGACCTGGCCTCGATGATCCCCGGTATGGGCAAGGCTCTCAAGAATGTCGAGATCTCGGACGACGTATTCAAGCAGACCGAAGCGATCATCAACTCGATGACTCCCCTCGAACGCGAGAAACCCGAAATCATCGACGCCAAGCGCCGCGAAAGGCTCGCCAAAGGCAGCGGTACGACGATGGCCGAGGTGAACAAACTGATGAAGCAGTTCGAAGACACGCACAAGATGATGAAGGCCGTCGCCGGAGGCAATATGAAAATGCCCAAATTACCCGGACGCGGCTTCCGCAGATAAGCGGGATGAATACTTCGCCAACTACTTTATACCCCTTCGGTTCGGGTTCCGAACCGAAGGGGTTTTCCTTATGACATCTATCATATAATCGACCCGCTTCCGGGCAAATCCGGCATCCTCTGCAACCACGCACCGGCAGCGAAAAGGCGATTCACACATGCTCTCCGAAATCGGTGTCAGCTCATAATTGGGCAAGCAGAATGCAGGACAAATCCGGAAAGGCTTCGCCCGTAAACACGAAGAACGGATTCGTCCGGAACACCTTGCAGACGAGTACAAGAAAAATATACAGAAATAGGAAAAAACCGGAGAGGAAAACACAACGCGAAGGACCGAAGAAAACGCGTTTTTTCCGACCCGATCTTCCAATCCGTCCGATAACGGGCTTTTCCCGGAAAAACAGCGGCGTCGAAAAGAGCCGCAACCTCCCTCGGCCCCCCCCCCTTATCCGAAAAACGCCACCGACCGACTCCTTCTGAACATAGAAAGATGACGCTTCATTTGGCAGGGGGTATTTTTTTCGCTATCTTTGTAAAAGATAGGAGGCGGTTCGGCAATCTTAGCGTGCAAATCCGTGCGATTGCTCTCGGCTTTCACTATTTTTGGAGCAGGCAGCATGGCGGCCCGGCATGAAAAACAAGTTCGTTCGTTTTATGCGGTCCTCGCTTTCACTGCCTTTTCGTGAGAATCAGACAACAGACATCCTATGCACAAGGCCGGTTTCGTCAATATCATCGGAAATCCCAACGTCGGCAAATCGACGTTGATGAACGCACTCGTAGGCGAACGCCTCTCGATCATCACCTCCAAAGCCCAGACCACGCGCCACCGCATTCTGGGAGTGGTCAGCGGCGAAGATTTCCAGATCGTCTTCTCGGATACGCCGGGCATTCTGAAACCCAGCTACAAACTCCAGGAGTCGATGATGAAATTCGTCACCGGCGCCGTGAACGATGCGGACGTAATCCTCTACGTCACCGACACGGTGGAACAAAGCGACCGTTCGAACGACATCCTCGAAAAGATCCGCCAAAGCGATATTCCCACCCTCGCGGTAATCAACAAGATCGACCTCACGACGCCCGAAAAGCTCGAAGAGCTCGTCGATAAATGGCAGGCGCTGCTGCCGGCCGCCACGATCGTCCCGGTATCGGCACGCGAGAATTTCAACATCAAGGGACTTTTCGACCTGATTCTGGAACGGCTGCCCGAGGGAGAAGCCTTCTACTCCAAAGATACGCTCACGGACAAAACGCTGCGATTCTTCGCCTCGGAAATAATCCGCGAAAAGATCCTGCGCAACTACGACAAGGAGATCCCCTACTGTTGCGAAATAGCGATCGAAGCCTACAGGGAGGAACCGACGATCGACCGCATTTCGGCGGTCATCTATGTCGCACGCGACTCCCAGAAGGGCATCCTGATCGGACACAAGGGCGAGAAACTCAAAAAAGTCGGACAACAGGCCCGCGAGGACATAGAACAATTCCTCGGCAAGAAGGTTTTCCTGGAGCTGTACGTCAAAGTAAACGAGAACTGGCGCGATAACGAACGGCAACTCAAGCGCTTCGGATACGAACAAGAATAATCACAACCAAATCGGGGTGTCGTGGCATTGCGCAAATTTATCCTGAAAATCATCCTGTTGGGGACGCTGCTGGGCAACGCTGCCGCTGCCGACGCCCAATACAACAAAGACTACTTCTACTGGGCCAGCCGCCGTTGCCTGATGAACCGCGAATATCAGGAGGCGATTCGTGTGCTCAACATCCTGTTGCGGGCCGATCCGGACGCCGCAGAGGGCTATTTCCTGCGGGGTGTAGCCAAATTCAACCTCGACGACCTGCTGGGTGCCGATACCGACTTTTCGGCTGCCATCGTCAAAAACCCCGTGTTCACGACCGCCTACATCTACCGGGCGCTGACCCGTACGCGCATGGGCAACTACGACGACGCGCTGCAGGATTTCCGCGAGGCGATCGACCTGCGCCCGGATCTGCCGGGCCCCTATTACAGCCGCGGCGTGACACGGCTGCTGAACCAGCAGTTCAAGGAGGCCATCGACGATTTCGACAAGTTCATCCGCCAGGAGAACAAAGTCGCCGACGCCTTCATCTGCCGGGGCCTGAGCTACCTGCACCTGAAGGATACGGTACGCGCCTACGACAATTTCAACACCGCCATCCGCACGAACCGCGAGAACCCCGGCGGATACAACCGCCGCGGCGGACTCTACATGGAGCAGAAACGCTTTGCGGAAGCCGAAGCCGATTTCAACAAGGCCATCGAATGCGATTCGGCCTACCTGCTTTCGTATTTCAACCGCGCACTGGTCTACTCGGACACCAACCGTCCGATGCTGGCCCTCGCGGATTTCGACAAGGTGATCCAGCTCGACTCGACCAATTCGCTGACCTACTTCAACCGAGCCATGCTGCGCACGCAGATCGGCGACTACAACCGTGCGCTGGACGACTACGACAAGGTGGCGCTCTATTCGCCCAACAACGTGCTGGTCTACTACAACCGCGCAGGGGTCTATGCCCAGCTGGGCGAACTGGAGAAGGCGATAGACGACTACTCCTCGGCCATCAAGCTCTACCCCGATTTCGCCAACGCCTATATTTACCGCGGCCGTCTGCGCGAACTGCTGCGCGACCCGCAGGGCGCGAAGAAAGACCGCGACACGGCCCAGAAGAAGATTGCGGAGTACCGCTCCCGCCTGAGCGACAGCACCTACTCGATCTATGCCGACACGACGCAGCGTTTCGATCGCCTGTTGTCGTTCGACAGCAAATTCTCGGGCGGCAGCTTCGACCGCATCACGGGCCACAACGGCGGCCACGAGGAGATGCGCCTGCTGCCGCTGTTCAAGTTCACGCTGATGCGTCCCGACACCGTGCCGACCGTGGAACGCTACCACGTACAGCGCGTCGAGGACTTCAGGAAACGGGTGGACAACGAATACCTCACGCTTTCGTGGCGCGAAAGCAATATCCCGGCCGACACGCTCGTGATGCTCGACAAGCAATACGTCGAGGAGCTCAAGTCGGATCGGGCATCGTGGACGGTGCTCTTCGAACGGGGTGTCACGCAGTCGCTCATCAAGCAGTATACCAATGCTGTAAATACCTTCTCAGCGGCCATCGAGCAGAATCCGAGCAACCCGTTCCTCTACCTGAACCGCTCGACGACGCGCGCCGAGATGATCGACTTCATCTCGTCGATCGACAACTCCTACCAGCGCATCACGATCGACTCGGATCCGGCCAACCGGCTGAACAACAACAGCAAGCGCACGTACAGTTACGACGAGGCGGTGGCCGACCTGAACAAGGCCATCAAGCTCTTCCCCGACCTGGCGTACAGCTATTACAACCGCGCCAACCTCAAGGCCCTGTCGGGAAGCCTGCCCGAAGCGTTCGAGGATTACTCGAAGGCCATCGAACAGAACCCCAATTTCGCCGAGGCGTATTACAACCGCGGCATCATACAGATATTCATGAAGGACACGCGCAAAGGGTGTCTCGACATTTCGAAGGCCGGCGAGCTGGGTATCGTCGAGGCTTACGAGGTGCTGAAACGATACGCGCCGTTAGAAAAGTAAGCTAACTCAAAAACAAATAATTATGACGGAAATTATCCAACGGAAACTCAACGACTCGGCCTGGGTGCGGTGGACGGCGCTCATCCTGATCGCACTGACGATGTTCTTCGGCTACATGTTCGTGGACATGATGTCGCCCCTGCAGAGCATGATCGAGGCACAGCGCGGCTGGACGCCCGACGTGTTCGGCATGTACGGAAGTTCGGAGTTCATCTTCAATGTCTTCGGATTCCTGATCCTGGCAGGTATCATCCTCGACAAAATGGGCGTACGTTTCACGGGGATGCTCTCGGCATCCCTGATGTTTATCGGCGCCTGCATCAAATATTACGGCGTGAGCGACGCCTTCATCGGCACTGGCGCCGAGGCTTGGCTCAACAGCTGGTGGGTATCGTTCCCGGCCAGTGCCAAACTCGCATCGCTCGGGTTCATGATATTCGGATGCGGTATGGAGATGGCCGGCATCACCGTTTCGAAGACGATCGCCAAGTGGTTCGAAGGCAAGGAAATGGCCCTCGCAATGGGGCTGGAAATGGCCATTGCCCGTGTGGGTGTCTTCGCCGTTTTCTCCATCTCGCCGTGGCTCGCCAACATGGCTCCCGCAACGGTCGTGCGCCCGGTGGCATTTTGTACCCTGCTGCTGCTGATCGGACTGCTCACCTACACGGTATTCACCTTCATGGATCGCAAGCTGGACAAACAGCTCGGGCTGGATTCCCGCGGCAACAACAGTTCCGAAGAGGAATTCCGCATCAGCGACCTGGGCAAGATATTCAGCAGCAAGGTATTCTGGATCGTGGCCATACTCTGCGTGCTCTACTATTCGGCGATCTTCCCCTTCCAGCGCTTCGCCACGAACATGCTGGAAAGCAACCTCGGCGTCACGGCACAAACGGCCGCCGACATCTTCCGCTGGTTCCCGATGGGCGCCGCGGCCATCACGCCGCTGCTGGGCAGCTACCTCGACCACAAGGGCAAGGGCGCCACGATGCTGATCTTCGGGGCCATTCTGATGACGGTGTGCCACCTGATCTTCGCCTTCGTGCTCCCGGCCTATCCGAGTACGCTCATCGCTTACGGCGCCATCATCATCCTGGGAATCTCGTTCTCGCTGGTACCCGCAGCGCTGTGGCCCTCGGTTCCCAAGATCATGGAGACCCGCTACCTGGGTTCGGCCTACTCGCTGATCTTCTGGATCCAGAACATCGGCCTCTGCCTCTTCCCTGCTGTCATCGGCTACGCCCTCAAATTCAGTAACCCGGGGCATGTGGACGGCACTGCCTACAACTATACGCTCCCGATGGTGATTTTCGCCAGCTGCGGCATCGCGGCGATGCTCCTGGGACTGTGGCTCAAGGCGGAAGACCGGAAAAAGAACTACGGGCTCGAACTGCCCAATATAAAGAAGTAGCCAAACTACGACGAATAAATGAAGCGGAAGGGCTGCCGTGCAATGCACGGCAGCCCTTTGTAATTTTCCGGAGGCAAGGGTTCGGGGAAAATCCCAGCCACGCGATCCGGAATCAGCGTACCATTTCGTACAACTCGGCGATGCGCGTGCACATCTCCTCCCACGAGAAGCGTTTGCGCTCCTCGATGCAGTTCAGGCGGAAGCGTTCGATTGTATCCCCGTCGTACATCCGCGCAACGGCATCGGCCACGCCCCGCACCGTAGGCTCGCAGACATACCCTACGCGCCCGTCGGACACGATCTCCGAAAGGCCGCCGACGTCGGTGACGACCATCGGCACGCAGAATTGGTAGGCGATCTGCGTCACGCCGCTCTGCGTCGCGGTCTTATAGGGCTGGACGACGAAATCCGCAGCCGAGAAGTAGTATTTCACCTGTTCGTCGGGAATGAACCGGTCGTGGAGGATCACCTCGTCCTGCAGGCCGTTGTCGGCAATCTGCCGCAGGTAACGCTCCTTGGGGGTGTAGAACTCCCCGGCGACGATCAGCCTGCGCCCCGCGGCAAGCCCCCGGCGGCGCAACTCCGCCCAGGCGTCGAGCAGCAGGTCGAGCCCTTTGTAGTCGCGGATCAGCCCGAAGAAAAGCACGTAATCGACCGTCGGATCCAGCCCCAGCCGTACACAAGCCTCGTTGCGGGCGACCCGCTCCCCGAAGTTCTCGAAAAGCGGATGCGGGGAAAACAACGCCGGGGCGTTGCTGTATGCCTTCAGTTCGCCGTGCACCTGCTCGGACATGTAAACGAACCCATCCACGACGCTCAGGTAATAACGGTTGAAGGGTTTGTCGGTCAGGTGGTGTTCGTGGGGTTCGACATTGTCGATCTGGCAGAGCACCTTCGTATGGCCGTTGCGGCGGGCGAAACGGGCAATGGTGCCGAAACAGGGCGCCATGAAGGGTGTCCAGTACTTCATCAGCACGAAATCGGGACGTTCGCGGCATATCCGGCGTCCGATACGCACCCAGTTGAAGGGGTTGACCGTATTGATGCACCGGCAGATGTGAAGGTCGGCCGGTGGCGGCGTGGATACGGTCTGGCTCTTACCCGGAAAGAGCAGCGAAGGGTATTGCAGCGTGAAAGTCTTTATGTCGACCTCGTTCCCACGCCGCTGAAAGGTGCGGGCCATGATCTCCATGATCGAAGCCAGTCCGCCCCGGTACGGGTGCGCAGGGCCTAAAATCGTAATCTTCATACGGCAAATATAGGAAAAGATAGCGCAAACGGCTGTCTCTTTTGCCGTAAATATACGGACAGGACAAACTTTTCGCACCACCGCGATTCCATGCGCAGGGGCATAACGGGAAGATCCCGGCAGTCCGGCACCCGTCCCGGCCTGGTTCCCGGCCGGGACGAGGCTCCGTAAAAAGACGCAGCA
>OGIH01001405.1_pt1 | contig 13164 bp, 9 predicted proteins | sample 1571721 | NCBI WGS metagenome assembly OGIH01 (sample SAMEA2582068, study PRJEB24529) | metagenome | biome: Human gut stool | place: China | collected 2011
TATGAAAAAAACGGGAGAGCGAGGGTGAAACATTCTAAAAAGATCGTCAAAGATGCCGCCCTTGGCGAGGAACCAAAAGTCGATTCCCTCCGAGAGCGTGTCTATCAGTACCTCAAGGACGCCATGAGCGCTGGGAAACTGCGGTATGGCGAGTTCCTCGATCAGGACAGCATCTGCGAAACCCTCGAAGTCAGCAAAACCCCCCTGCGTGACGCCCTCATCCGTCTCGAAGCGGAAGGCTTCGTAACCATCCTGCCCCGCAAAGGCGTATACATCAACCCGATCTCACTGGATTTCATCAAGAGCGCGTACCAGATCATCGGCTCCATCGAGGCCGACTGCCTCAACGAAGTCTTCAACAAGCTCACCGCCTACCATGTCCGGCAGTTTTAAGCCTCCAACGAAAGGCAGTGGGAACTTCTCAAAAACAATGACTATACGGAATATTACGACGAAAACATCCGTTTTCACGGCATATTCCTGTCGCTCTCCGAAAACATCCTGCTCGAACAGACGCTCATTCCGCTGCGCCGCCGCCTCTACGACTTCCCGCGACGCCAGTATTCCTACGAATGGGAGTCCATGAACCTCTATACCCATCAGCGCTTCATCGACTCCGTCAAACTCGGCAACCGCGAAGCCGCCGTCAGCATCTTCCGCATTGAGCACTGGTCCTATGAGGTCCACAAGAAATATTTTAAACTCTATTACGACTTCGATCAGAAGAAGTGACGTTCTCTGATATCATTTCTTTCTTTTTTTTTAATTAAATACTAATTTCTTTCATCGCATCACTCCTTATTCATTCGAACGATGCGAGGCATAAATTTACCCTGCACTTCCACCAGCGTTTCCTGTGTATACATCACTCTGTCAATATCCTTATATGCCAGTGGCATTTCTTCCACGCTCCCACCAATCAAAGTCACTCCCGCCTGCGACAGTAGTTTCTTCAAAGCCGATTGCGTAAAACTATCTTTTGCCTTCTGGCGGGACATCGCCCTGCCGGCTCCATGAGAAGCCGAATTTAAAGCAGCTTCCATCCCTTTACCACAAACCAGATAACCTGCAGTAGCCATGCTACCGGGAATTAATCCCGCTTGTCCTTTCTGTGCCGGAGTAGCCCCTTTGCGATGCACGATTGCCATACGCCCCGGTGCTATTTCCTCTCTCCAAGCGAAGTTATGATGGTTGTTGACATTAGCGAGCGGCTTCAACCCTAATGCTCTCGCCAAATTCAAATGAATCCGCTCATGACAGGCACGGGCATAATCGCCTGCCAGATTCATACTCATCCAATACTCCTGCCCCGCTTCAGTGTTTAAATCCAGCCAGGCAAAATGCTGTGCTTCACAGGGAAGCCTGCACACTTCACGTGCCAACAGGCTGTAATGTTTGGCAATGGCAGCTCCCAATCCTCGTGAACCGGAATGCGACAACAATGCCAGATAATTTCCTTCCGGAAGATTCAACACGTTATTTTCTTGCAGAGCGATCTCGCCGAACTCCACAAAATGGTTGCCACCACCGGAACTCCCCAGTTGACGTACTGCCTTTCCATGCAAATCTCTCAACAAAGGCGTCAAACGGAATTCTTCCCTATCCAACACCTCATGTTCCTGCTCAAAACCCAATCCTCCATCCATACCGAAATGGGTGAAATCTTTCAAGGCTTCTTTCATCTGATAGGTATATCGTTTCAGGAAGTCGGCGCTGGCATCAAATACCGTCAGGCTCATCCGACAACCGATATCAACGCCTACGGCATACGGAATCACGACATTATCCGTAGCAAGCACTCCACCGATAGGTAACCCGTATCCGGCATGAGAGTCAGGCATCAGTGCTCCGGCCACCGTTACAGGTAAGCGCATAGCCAGGTTCATCTGTTGTTTGGCAAGCGTTTCGATAAATTTACCTCCATAGGTTTTATACATCAACGGCTCATCCAATAAATCATAAGCTATAAACTCTTTCGCTATGATAGTAGGCGAAAGGCGTTCGGCCAGCTTATTCCAAATTTCATTATTTTTGTAAGATTCGGGATGCTCGAGTATATCGCTCAATGTCATTTCAATCTGTTCTTTAGTGTTGTATTTGCAATGTTTGCTCACAATGTCCACTACCAGACTACGGGCAACATTATCCCGGTATCCCAGTTTGCTTAAATCTTTTAATCGTATTCCCATACTCTTTTTTCGTTCGCATACAGCATTCCCTGTCGGCCTCACCGGCAGACAACAATGCAATACACGTGATACCAATGCTTTGGATATGGATATGAAATACCCCACCACCGCATTGAAGTGATTAATTTAAAATATAAATAGTGATTGCAGGACTAATCAACCATTGCCGCTTGTTAGTAGAATTGCGGTCAATATAAGAACCATAGGTTCAATGTAAAAACAATAAGTTGCAAAGCCTCATCCTCCCGGCGAGACAACTTAGTCCTAATTTGAAAATATTATAACTCCAACATAATTAATACCCTTTCCATCTGTTTTAAAGGGTGAATACTCATTTTATCGCAGCAAAAGTAGTGCTTATTTTTATTTCCTCCAAAGAATAATAGACAAATTTTAGCGTTCAGTAACTATCCGAGGGAAGTTTTGCCAAGAGTTTCTGTCAAATTGCTATTTTTTACTTCCTTTATATCCCCTATCTTTGCAATAGATAAAAACAAAAAGAAAGAATAGTATATGAAACTAATGAAAGGTTTATTGAGTGCTTTTGCCGTTGTATTGGCAACCACAGCTTGTGCAGGCAACAGCGGAGAAAATAAAAAGAGTAATGAATCAACAAAGGAGGACAATAAAATGGAAGTAGTAGCATTAAATAAAGTAGATTTTTTAAAGAAAGTATATAATTATGAAGCCAATCCGAACGATTGGAAATTTGAGGGCAGCCGTCCTGCTATCGTAGATTTCTATGCTACCTGGTGCGGTCCATGTAAAGTGATGCACCCCATTCTGGAAGAACTTAGCAAAGAATATAGCGGTAAAGTAGATATCTACCAGATTGATGTGGACAAAGAACAAGATCTGGCAGCGGCATTCGGTATCCGCAGCATCCCTACCCTATTGATGATTCCGATGAAAGAGGAACCTAGAATCATGCAAGGAGCTATGCCCAAAGACCAGCTTAAAAAAGCAATTGATGAATTTCTTCTGAAACAAAATAACGAAGTAAAGCAATAGACTTCGACTTTTTTCTCGTCATGGTGACTGCCCCCTATTCGTCTTTTGAAGATGAATAGGGGGCTAGTTCTAATTAAACTCATTATAGTTTTCTCTGAACACCGTCGTCACCAACGACGTAATAAACTCCATTGTCTATCAATACAGCCCGTCCACGCTTTTTCTTCCGATTCTCCTTATTGTCAACATTGACAGCGATGACTTTACCATTATAAAAGGTTGAAATATCCTTGAAGATAGTGTGCCCCACAAGGATATGTTTTACCATATAACGATCCAACATCATTTGTAAAGAGTCCTGTACCAACGGTTTATACTTGGGATCTTCTCTCACCAGGCCGCGATACCAGATCGGACCGTCATTGCCATACAGAAAATCAGTCAATGGAGAAAGTGCCTTACGCTCTTTTTTGCTCATGAAAAGTGCCCGGCTCATTTCCTCGTTCACAGTGGGGATATTCAAGTCCTTATCATAGAATAATTTTCCTAATCCGGCATGTACATATAAATCGGTTCCAATAATTTGCATTGTATTACGTGTTGCAAGCCAACGCCCCAATTCGGTATTTGTACCGAATAATGAAGGATATTCCACTCCCAGTTTTTCTGCCAGCAATTTATATTTATCTTTTGTATAGCGAAGATCGTTAGACAACACCAAAGCCTCATGGTTTCCCAAAAGGAAAGAGACATGGCCTCCCGCTTTAGCCGCTTCATCTTCTAATTTATAGAACAGCCAAAAGATCTGCAGTACATCCTTGCCACGGTCGAAAATATCTCCGATAATCACCAAATGATTGCTACCGAAATTCCATTGGTATTTATCATTAATTACTCCGTTTCCTTGCAACAGACTAATCACGCAATCCAGCCGCCCATGAGGATCGGACATCACAAAAACTTTTTCCGGACGGGTATATTGCCACTCCGGTCTTTTCAATGGATGGAGTTTTACATCAAATGGATACCGTCCCTCATGATCCGTCACACGGAAACTGAAATCTTTAGGTAATGTCGCATAAGTCTTGTCTGTAATCCGTCCTTTCTTATTGACATTAATAACCCGTGTACTACCGTCTGCCTGATAGAGTATATAGGGTCCGTCACCAGACAATTTCTCTTTTTTCTCTTTCTTCTTATCTCCTGAATGATAAGTTCCGGCCTGAATGCCGGAACTTATTAAAACGAGAACAAGAGTAGAAAGAAATAATCTCAAAAAACGAGTGCTCATATTCTTTTCTTTCTTGAAGTTTATTTTTTAATCGTTACTAGTTCTCCTTCGTCATTGATGGCTTTAATATCATCTCCTTCAATAACCACGGCACGAGTCTCTTTTTCAAAAGCCTTGGGATGATTAACACAAATATCATATACCTTTTTATTATAGGTATACTTCACACGACTATTTTCCGTATGGCCGATAATAATACGTTTGACATCATATTTAGCCAGAAGTTTATCTACATCCGCTTCCTTTATCGGACTGTACTCACTGCCAGTCTTAACCATTCCACGATACCACAACGGACCGTTATAACTATCACTATAAAGGAAATCGGCAATCTCCGGATATTGTTTTTTCCGTTCCTCTTTTGAAAGGTAAATGCTCTTGCTCACCAGTTCATTGATTTCGGGAATCGTCTCTTCGCGTTCCATAAACGCCTTACTCAATCCTGCATGAACATAAAGGTTTTCACCTACAATCTGAATGGTGTTTTTAGAACGCAGCCAGTTACCCATCACATTCGTCAGTCCCCACATTTTTCCATAGGTCATGTTCATCGCTCTTTGCGAAAGAGTGTTGTACTTGGCATACGTATATTTCAGATTATCACGCATTATCATTTCTTCGTGATCCCCCAAGATAGTTGTCACTCTGCCACCAACAGCTTTCGCCTCAAATTCCAATTTGTATATGAGCCATAAAATAGGAAGTACGTCTGCTCCACGATCGAAAATATCACCATCAATCACCAAATGGTTACTGCCATATATCCATTCATATTTATCATTAATCACTTCCCCTGTTTTCAGAATAGCGGCAAACAAGTCGAAACGCCCGTGAAGGTCGGATACGGCAAATGTTTTAGCATACTCGGTACGGTCTTCCCATGCCGGACGTTCGAAATTCTCAATCTTATTAATGGGTACCTGAAAAAGGAGTTGATTATCATCCGAATACACATCCAGTTTCAATCCGGCCGGTAATCCGGATTCTTCACGAATGTTCAATGCATTATCTTTAGTCACTTCCAGGATTTTAAGTTTACCGTTTTCATAGAAAAGGTAAGGGCCATCATTACGGAAATGAGTGATTTCAGCTATATCCGGTCCCACGGGAGTCAGATCTTCCCCGCACGAATAAAAGGCCGTGATGAACAAACCCAAAAGGAAATAGATGCTATATATCTTTTTCATAATTTCTATACGTTAATGCGTTAATTAATGCAATTCATATTCCGGATTCTGAACCATATTCTCATTGTACTCCATTTCGTGGTTAGGAACAGGAAGAACGATTTTATAATAACTCCAATCAAACTCTACTGCTTCATTGGGAACTTCGCTCAAATAATCTTCACGTATCACTTTCTTGTTATTTCTAAGTAAATCAAAGAAACGTTGTCCCTCTCCCCAGAATTCAATGCGACGCTGTTCAAGCACCAGATCCAGATTTATATCTTCATCTGCCACAGCATCCAGATCCTTACCCGTACGTGCATAAATAGGTTTCAGATACTTGCGCGTATTAGGTATATCATTCCTCTTAATCGCAGCTTCAGCCGCATTCAGATAGAGTTCCGACAGACGGAAAACCGGAATATTGGCATCTTCATACGATTTAGAACCTTGTGCCGGATATTTCAAGCAATAAGGTTTACTACTACTCTCCGTAGACACCATCTTACTACGAACATCATCGGAATTGTCTTTCATGTAGTCTTTCCAATACTTTTCGGTGGCTATCAGATTATACTTGGTGCTAAGATAACCGATGGATGATTTTCCCGGACTATCAGTTGTCAGATTCACAATTTCGAACAACAGTTCACTATTGAACGGAGTAGCCCATATCTTGGCATATTCATCATTGGTCCACAACTTATAGCCTTGTTTTTCTGCACCTTTAATAGCTTCGGCAGCCACATCGTATGCCTCTTTGTCATTCCCCATATAGAGGTAAACCCGGCTTAATAATGTCATTGCCGCCCATTTATTGATTTTACCCTCTTTCTTTACCGAACGAAGCAGCTTCACCGCATCTGTCAGGTCGTCTGTGATGGCCTTATAACATTGGGCAGTCGTATTGCGGGAAGGTTTGATATTCTTATCTTCTACCACTTTATCAATGATGGGCACAGCCAATGATGCCCCGTTATCTTTTAGATAAGGATACCCGTAAATACGTGTCATATCGAACAGCAACAAGGCACGTATTGCCAAAGCCTCTCCTTTCAAGTCATTATAATACTCCTGCTCTGTCAGCTTCTCCAGTTTCGGAGTTGTAATTTCCCGATCGGGAACAAGCTTTATCTTTTCAATATCCCTGAATAAAATGTTCAGGTTCTTACCAATACCGTAGTACATTCCCCAGAAGCCACTAGGTCCATTCGTCTTATTATACTTGAATGTATAGAAACTGACATTGGTGCTGGAAGACTTATAAGATTTCATGTCATCTCCCCTCAAATCACCATAACAGAACATATCTGCTCCATAATAACTGGATGACTGCATACTGCTGTATGCACCGTTCAGCACAAATTCAAAATCTCTTAATTCGGTCAATGAACCATCGGTTTCTATAGCTGTGGAAGATTGCAAATCCAACCAGTCATTTCCGCAACTACTCAATAAGGTTGCAAAGACACCTAAAGCTATATATTTTATCTTTTTCATACTTATTCATTTATAGATTAATGCACTTAGAATTTCACTTCCAAACCGAATGTATAAGTTCTCATCGGAGGAGTATCCCAACTAGGTGATGAACCCGATTCGGGGTCAATATAATCGTATGCCGCCCAAGTTAACAGGTTATTGCCCGATGCATACAGGCGTATATTGTCTATACCCACTTTTCGGGTCCATGTCTTCGGCAGTGTAAAACCGAAAGTCAGATTCTTCAGACGAACATAATCTCCACTGTATAAACGACGTGTGGTAGCATAATCGGTCATGGAAATTGATCTACCGACTACAAAACGTTCGATACTCGTTTCATCCCCCTCCTTCTGCCAGCGTTTCCGGTAATAAATAGGAATATTCAGTGTTCCGTCGCCACCATGTTCCAGTTTGCTTGCCGAACCATCATAGTTCCATGCTCCAAAAGAGAAATTCACGTTAAAATTCAGATCAAACCACTTATAGGAGATGCTGTTACCGAGTCCACCGGTGATAGTAGGATCGGCACATTGCAGTATCACTTTTTCCGCACTACGCGGATCTTTAGTAGTTTCTTTGTTCAGATTTCCATTTTCATCTGTCGTATTCTTATAGAACATCGGCTCACCGTCTGCCGGGTCGATGCCTGCAAATTCAATCATATAATAGGTAGAATAGGGCAAACCTACCTTATGAATAGATGTTCCGCTGGTTACTTGTTTCAAATCTCCGTCCAACTTCAGGATTTTATTGGAATTATGTCCCAGATTCAAACTTGTGCTCCAACGAAAATCTTTTGTCTCGATATTAGTTGAACGAATTTCCAATTCATATCCCTTGTTTTGTAATTTACCAATGTTGGCAAGATAACTTGAGAAACCTGTTGCAAGAGATAATGGCCGGCTGTAAAGCAGATTTTTCGTTGTACGGACATAATATTCAAATGTAACATTCAGTCTGTTGTCGAAGAATCCCAGGTCGATACCGGAGTTGAAGTTGTAGTTGGTTTCCCAAGTCAGTTCCTTGTTTTCCAGTTGCGACTGCGTGATACCCGGATTATCGTTATAATTACTGGTCAGACTGCTCAATCCCATATATCCATAATAAGAAGACGGCAGAGTGCCGTTCACACCATAAGAAACTCTAAGTTTCAGGTCGCTTAACCAGTTCTGAAGAGGTTTCATAAAACTCTCGCTACTCACTCTCCATGCACCGGACAACGACCAGAAATTTCCCCAACGATTCTCTCTCGCCAATCGCGAACTTCCGTCTGTTCTCCAACTCGCTCCCAGATAGTATTTGTTGTCATAATCATAGTTGGCACGCGTAATATAAGAAACAATACGCGTCGTACTGTTAGAACCTCCCATACTCTGATACACTACACCATTGTTGACTTCCGGTTTATCCCAGCGTGCAAAATTAGAGATAGTAGTTCCCAATCCATCCGACTCCTTACTGTTGATTTCATAACCAACCAAAAGGTCCAGATTGTGTTTTTTCTTGATCTTTGTCTGATAAGTCAGAATATTAGACCATGTCATATTGGTAATATCATTATAATCTTTGCTGAAACGTCCGTTATCATCGTCACCGTCACTGGTACGCGGGTCTTTCCATGCACGAGACTTGTTCATCACAAAATCATAGCTGAATGTAGACGCAAACTTGATTCCTTTCCAAATGTCGAATGATGCATATACGGTATTGAAAGAACGAGTCGCATATTCTCTCTTAAAATTATAAGAATTTGATAACATCGGGTTACGGTCATCCAATTTGATTAATGCACGGTTCCAGGTGCCGTCTTCATTCCATATAGGGTCAGACGGTGTGGCTCCATTACGCGTACCGTAAATTGGAGAAGTATACGATGTACCCTCCGAATAAGTATCCTGATTCACTTTGGAGAACTGTATCTTTGCACCGATATTCATCCATTTAGCCATCTGATAGTCTACATTCAAACGTGCAGAAATACGTTCCAGACCGGAGTTTATCGTAACACCATCCTGCTTCATATAGCCGATAGATGTATAGTATTTAATCTTTTCCTGTCCGCCGGAAGCCGAAAACTCGTAATTTTGGTGACTACCGTTACGGAACAGATAATCATCCCAATTCACAAAACCACACCAAGGGATCGGTGCATACTGGTCAATATTTGAATCGGCATAAGCCCATGCTTCATTCTCGGTCATCCCCTGATGAAGTCCTACCTCATCATCGGTCTTACCGCTATAAGTTAAAGCATAATTCCGAAGCCCCTCGTGGATCAGGTTACGACGTTCCTGTCCGCCCATCAATTCGCGGAAAGGCATGGCAAAATTAGAGAATCCCCAATCCGATTTCAATTTAAAGACCGGTTTACCTGCTTTTCCTTGTTTCGTGGTAATAATGACAACGCCATTCGCTGCACGTGAACCATAAAGTGAAGCAGCAGCGGCATCCTTGATAACAGTGATGCTTTCAATATCCGATGTATTCAAAGTAGACATTACATCCAAACCAGAATCACTACCGGATGCACCAATATTACCCGACAATACGGGAACACCATCCACTACATACAGCGGAGAATTGGAGGCATTGAACGAACCCATACCACGGATACGGATGGACGTTGACGAACCCGGTATACCCGAACCGGTATTTACACTGACACCGGGAGCCGCCCCCTCCAACATCTGTTGGAAAGATACATTAGGCACATCTTTCACAGCATCTGTCTTTACGATACTGGCAGAACCTGCATAAGCCGATTTCTTGAAAGTACCATATCCCGTTACAATCACTTCGTCCAACAGGTTATTATCCACTTTCAGGATTATGCTCATCGGCTTGCCGGGAGTTGCAACGACTTCCTGTGACGTATAACCGATATAAGAAACCATCAGAGTCACTTTCTTGTCTGTAACTTCCAGATGGAAATTACCATCCATATCAGTCATCATACCGTTAGTTGTACCTTTCACAATGACATTAGCTCCGATTATCGGCTCTCCACTATCTTCAATTACTTTCCCTGTAATCGTATATTTCTCACGTGCAACAGTTTCCGTCCTAACGGGTTCAGCCTTACGGATGGCAATTACTCCATCATGAACCGTATAAGTCAGTCCGCTATTTCGCAGGCATTTGTTTAGCACTTCAGAAATCAGTTCATTCTTCACATCCAGATTTTCCACTCTGACTTTCTTCGCATCATTTGTGCTGTAGATAAAGGTAAAGTCCGTTTGTTTCTGAATTTCCCAAAGAACTTCATTCAGTGTTACATTTCTGAATTTGGCTGTAACCGTGGTCTGTGCGAATACAGATGCGCGCATCAGCCCTGAAGTCGTAATACAGAGAAAAAGGAACATCATACAAAGACGTTTTCCATATTTCCCAAATCTGGCAACATTACGTAGTTTTTCCATAAAACAGGGATTAATGATTAGTGAATATTTTGATAGTTTTTCCTTCTACTGTGACAGTTACTCTACCCGTTTGCTCCAACAATTTCACCAATGGGGTAATCTCATTATAGCGGTTAACATAGCAGCCGAAACGTAACTCTTTTGTCGCTTCATTCTCATAGACTACATCCATATCATACCATCTGGCAAGAGTTTTCATGATGTCGTCCAATCGCTGATCTTTAAAATTGATCTTTCCATGTATCCATGAGGTATAAAATGCAGTATCTACATTGCGTACATTGATCTGGTTGCTGCCCGGAGTAATACAAGCCTGTTCCGATGGTTTCAGAATCCGGTTACTTCCATTTTCAGTCTGTACTTTTACCGAACCGCTGACAAGTGTAGTTTGATATTCTTCGTTTGCGTAAGCTGATATATTAAAAGTAGTTCCTAATACTTCTATTTTCATCCCTTTGGTTTGTACAATAAAAGGCTGTCCGGTTTTGCTTACTTCGAAATAGGCCTCTCCCTCCAATTCTACCAAACGGCAATCCTGTGCAAACTGAACAGGGAAGCGGATGGAACTCATAGAATTCAACTGTACCTTGCTTCCATCGCTCAACATCAGCTGATATTCACCACCACGAGGAACGTTTACCTTATTATATGCAAGTTTTTCGGATGTCCGGGCGGGAGCCTGCTGATAATTCAATGCGGTAGAATCCACCTGAATGACTGTACCATCTTTTTCTTTCAATTCCACGCCGGAAGTGGACTTCAAATCAATTGCTTCTCCATTATCCAAAATAAGAACAGCTTTCTTACCACCCGGAACAATTTGTTCCGCTACTTGAGATAACGGCTGGGGTTCATTACCGCTCTTATATATTGCCACAGTAGCAATAGCCACCGGAAAAATGAAAATAGCAGCATATTTACATATATTCAGTATCCGATGTCTGAACCGATGGCGTTGGATTTTTCTTTGTACCCCCTCCCATCCATCCTCTGCATGGAAAGTTTGCCGCTTCTGCATATTCTGCTTTATGTTCTCTTCCTTGCAGATTTCCTGAAAAAGGCGTTCGTTTTCGGGCGATTCATCTCTCCACCGGGTCAGTTCCGCCTGTTCTTCTTCCCCGATTTCATCAGATAAGTATCTGGCAATGAGTCTTGCAATATAGAAATGTTGGTTTATCATAATTCACATGTTTTAATCGTTGTTTATACTAAAACAGGTGAATTGAAAATCAGGGTGTATTAAAAATGATTTTTTTTAAAAGAAACTATAAAAAGTAAAAAACCAGGTAGTAATAGTCTTTCAAATATACGCGTAATTTACGGTAGGCAATCTTTTTCTGGGAGTGTACCGTTTCGCCGGAAATATTCAGTGTTTCAGCAATTTCCGGATTGCTTTTTCCCTCAAGTGCCAGTTGCATAATGCTTTTCATCTGCGGCGGTAGTTTTTCAATGGCATCCACTAATATCCGGTAACTTTCTTCTGCTATGACCTTGTCTTGGAAAAAAGAGTCTTTACTCATTTCCTGAACTTTCTGTGCATACTCGTTCATGACCTTGGTATGTTCCAGTTCATTTAAAGATTTATTGCGTACCGACGTATAGAGGAATGATTTAATCTGATGCACATACATGAAATCATCGCGCAACTGCCACAACTTCACAAAACACTCCTGAACAATATCAGCCGCTAATGCATCATTTTCGACATACTGATTAGCAAACATACATAGAGATATGTAATATTTGTCGAATATAGAACGAAACTGAGTCTCATCAGTTAACTTAATACTAATATAGTCTGTTGTGCCAATCACGTATTCTTTATTTTGGTTACAAATATACCATTTGAAAATTATGTAACCAAACAAAAATGAAAAATCACAATCTTTGTTTCATTACAAAACCCTCAAAGAAGTCGTCCCGGTAACTATTACCGATAGCAATTTCATACGATTTTATAAATATATCATTATTGTCAAATGACTCGATGTGATCGGTATTAACAATATAGGATTTATTCACCCGCAAAAAAATAGATTTTGGTAATAAATCGAATATGGCTTTCAGGCTCATGCGAGTAATGATACGCTGGTCGTTCAGTTGAAGAATGACGTAATCTTTCAATCCCTCAATAAAGAGAATATCGGAGAAATTCACCTTGAAATACCGGCGCTCTGCCTTTACGAAGAAATATTCAGCGGCAACAATCGTTTCAATAGCTTCTTTCTCTTCTTTCAATAATAGAGAATGATAGGATAACGCTTTATCCACCGCCTTTTGAAAACGTTCCGCTTCGACGGGCTTAATCAAATAGTCGATTGCATCTACTTCATAGCTATCCAGCGCATATTCTGTATAGGCTGTGGTGAAAATAACCAGTGTTTTTTTGGAAATCGTACGGGCAAACTCTATTCCTGTAATCCCAGGCATCTGAATATCCAGAAAAACCAGATCGACTCCCTGCTGCTCCATAAAGTCGGAAGCAGTTGCAGCACTATTAAAGCTGCCTATCAACTGGAGATTATCGGATTCTTCTATCAATAACTTCATGGCCTCACGTGCCAAGGGTTCATCATCTACAATGATACAATTCATAATGTTATACTAGTAGTGGTGCGATAAAAATCTCACCATCGTTATTAAAATATTAATATTTAATC
>OGIH01001430.1_pt1 | contig 12976 bp, 15 predicted proteins | sample 1571721 | NCBI WGS metagenome assembly OGIH01 (sample SAMEA2582068, study PRJEB24529) | metagenome | biome: Human gut stool | place: China | collected 2011
TCCGCTGCCTCTATTGCGCCAATCCGAATACGATAGCAGGAAAGGGAGGCACGCCTACCCCACCGGAAGAAATCGTCCGCATGGCAATGAGCCAGCGCCCCTTCTTCGGAAAACGAGGAGGAATCACTTTCTCTGGAGGCGAACCGACGTTTCAGGCGAAAGCACTCGTCCCGCTGGTCCGCGAACTGAAAGAAAAAGGCATCCATGTCTGTCTGGACAGCAACGGAGGACTTTGGAACGAAGACGTAGAAGAATTATTCAGACTGACCGATCTTGTGTTATTGGATATAAAGGAATTCAACCCCAACCGCCATCAGACGCTGACCGGAAGAAGCAACGAGCAAACCATCCGCACGGCCGCCTGGCTGGAAGAACAGGAGAAACCTTTCTGGCTGCGTTATGTGCTAGTGCCCGGATACAGCGATTTTGAAGAAGACATACGCGCACTGGGAGAAGCACTCGGAAAATACAAGATGATCCAACGAGTGGAAATACTACCTTACCATACACTGGGCGTACATAAGTACGAAGCGATGGGACAGGAATACAAGATGAAAGGGGTAAAAGAAAATACCCCCGAACAGCTTGAAAAAGCTGCGGAGGTATTCAAAGAGTATTTCACTACGGTAGTAGTTAATTAATGGAGAATTCTCCAATGACCTCAAAGCAAGGGCATTCTTTAATCCGTTCCCAAGGATCTACGATCCCATTATAGTTGGTGTCGGGACTTAAATCCCGATGCCCTACTACTTTAGCTTCCGGATAACGCTGCAACAATTCGTGTACCAAGCGATGTAACGCCTCCTTCTGACGGGGTGTACGCGTATCCGCCGCTTTTCCATTCTCATCCAGACCGCCCTCATAGCATACACCTAAGCTGATCGCATTGTAGCCACGTGCATGAGCTCCGACCGTATCTTCATCCCGCATCGGCTCAATCTCGCCCGACTTGCGTATATAATAATGATACCCCCAGCACGAAAAGCCACGATAACGGTGAGCCGTATCCACATCCTTTGCCGTAAAGTCGCAATCGACACGGGTGGCGGAACAATGGATCACAATCAGACTAATCTTTCTCATGTTCCTTTTCCCTTTCCGTCGTTTTCACTTTGCACACCTCCTTACAGGTAGTATGATAGCGCACTTCTCTCACCACCTTGTCCCGCTTTCTCTTTCCGAAGAAAGGAATCAGATACATGATCACATCTAAAATCCGGTTTACTATTTCTTTCATCTTATCAAAATATTAATGGAAGTTATTCTAATTCGTTATTACCTTGACCCGTCTGCCAATTATACCGTAGGGTCCGGAGCCTCTTCATCACCGGAGCCATCACCACCGGAATCCGGATTCTTGTCAGGGTCTTCTCCCCCGCCATCGCCTGCACCCGCCTGCGCCACCGCACGAGTCAGCACTTGCTGGTAACTCAGAATCTTCATCAATTCCGCCAGCGTTTTACTGGGGCGGAAAATAAGATGCGCCCCCTTAATCATCGAACCGGAAAATTCCTTGACCGATGCCGCACCTTCACTGTTCAGTCCTATCTGCAAACTGCCCAAATCGCCCAGTCTCGCAATTCTTCCTGCCTTCAACGCACGCTTCACTTCGTAAAGAATACCCGAAATAGCCGCACGTACATCCGTTTCCGTACAAGTAGAACGACTGGTGATCGCTTCGCACAACTCTTCAAAGTCCAGCTCACCCGACGCCTGCGCCTGTGCATAATACTTTGCCGGTTCACTCTTTTTTGCAGGATTCTTGCGCGGCACCACTGAATAAGATACTGTCATTGCCATAATAAAATAATTTTAAAGTTTATAATACGTAGGATGCATCCCTTTCTTGTTAACAGCACAAAGATAAGGATAGCCGGACAAGCCATATTCCCCAACGAAGTTTCTTGATTCCCAACGAATAAAAACGAAGTCAAACCTTTGAAAAACAAGGAATTTTATGTAACTTTATAGCATAAAACAAGAAGAAAACATCATGAATTACAAAGAAGATTCTTTCCTTATCCGCACCTATACCAAAGCGGAACTAGCTCACCTTTACAATCCCCATGTCTGCCTCAAAGTTGCTTTACAAATACTTCGTCGTTGGATTATTTACAACCTCCCTCTCCTGCACGAACTCGAACAGGAAGGATACCGCGCACGCAACCGTCTCCTTTCGCCGAAACAAGTGGCAACTATCATACACTTTTTGGGCGAACCGTAGTAACTTATTGCCATTTTATACAAAGTTCCTTTACACATTTCCGCAAAGAAGTTCCTTTGCATCGACAAACAATAATCAAAATAAAAATGAAACATTTCACCATATTTCAAGGTTTCTACTACGCAATAGCAGAAATGACCGAAGAAGAAATAGTGTCCACTATCGGCAGTTTTACCTACCGGGAAAAAGTCGAAGAAATACGCCGCATCTTTGCAGAGCAAGGAGAAAAGGCTGCCAATGAGAAGAAAAAAGAATTGCCGGCAATCGCCTTCTCCGCCAGCTACCGAGGAAGGCGTACCAAAGTGAACCTCGTCAAATATCTGGGACACATCGTGATAGACATCGACCACCTCAGCAAAGAAGAATTGGCACGCATCCTCCCTATCATCAAGAGATGCGATTACACCCGCATCGCCTTTATCAGTCCCAAAGGGATGGGCGTGAAAATCATAGTGCGCGCATGCCATCCGGATGAGACATTGCCCGAAACCCTTCAGGAAATAGAAGACTTCCATCATGCAGCTTACACCAGACTCGTTTCTTTTTACACCGAACTCTGTCAGATAGAAATCGACACCTCCGGTCAGGATGTGGCACGCACTTGTCTGTTCTCTTACGATCCGGAGATCTATTTCAATCCGAACGCTGACGCTTTTCTTGTAGATCAACCTCAGGCATCCTACAAGATTTCCAATCGTAAAAATGTCTCCGGCAGTAAACAACAGACTCCTCCGGACGGCACCCCGACGAATGAAGACACAGCACTCAACGCCCATTCCGCCAACGCTTCTTTGGTGTTGACTTTAACTTACTATCACAACAAGTCCGAAAAATACATAGCAGGCAACCGGAACAATTATCTGCACCATCTCTCATGTACCTTCAATCGCTACGGCATTCCGCAGGAGGAAACATCCGCCTTTATCAAAAGCCAGTTTACAGACTTTCCGGCGGACGAGACAGTCTCTTTGATCAATAGCGCCTACGCTCATACCGACGAATTTAATACCTGTAAACTGAATGGCACGCAGAAACGAATATTACGGATAGAACAATATATCAGCGAGCACTACGAAACACGCTACAACGAAGTGCTGCATATCATGGAATATCGCAGAAGGCATCCCGACACCGAGAAACCGGAGCCTTTCCGCATCTTGGATGAGATGATGGAAAACAGTATCTGGATAGAAATCAACGAGCTGGGATATCCCTGCACTGTCAAAACGATCGAAAATCTGATTTACTCCGATTTCAGCCAGTCGTATCATCCCATTCGCGAGTATTTTGAATTACTGCCCGAATGGGACGGAACCGACTATATCCGTATCCTGGCGGATAGTGTCCAGACGAGTCATCAGGAGTTTTGGGCGGAATGCCTGGAACGTTATCTGGTGGCGATGTGCGCAGCGGCTACTCAGGAGAATATTGTCAATCACACGGTACTTCTGCTATGCAGCGAGATACAGAACATAGGAAAGACTACCTTTATCAATAATCTCCTGCCTCCCGAACTGCGTGCTTATCTCTCTACCGGACTAATCAATTCGAACAATAAAGATGATTTAGCCAAAATAACGCAGGCCATGCTGATCAATCTCGACGAGTTTGAAGGGATGAGCGGTCGGGAACTGAATGCATTCAAAGATTTGGTAACGCGCAAAGTGATCAGTTTCCGTCTGCCTTATGCACGCCGTTCGCAAAACTTCCCTCATACGGCCTCTTTTGCAGGAACCTGCAATTATCAGGAAGTGCTTCACGACACGACAGGCAACCGGCGTTTCCTTTGTTTTCATCCTTATTCCATCCAATTTATTACCATCAATTATGCGCAGCTCTATGCTCAGATCAAATATCTGCTGAATAAGCCGGGGTACCAATACTGGTTCACGCAAGCGGACAATGAACGGCTTGAAGAGAATAACGAGGCTTTCATCTTTCATTCACCGGAAGAAGAAATGGTTCTTACGCATATCCGCAAGCCGGAACGTTTCGAGAAGGTTTATTATCTGACTGTCAGTGAGATTGCGGAACTAATACGTGAGCGTACCGGTTATCAGTATTCCATCGGATCAAAAATACAGTTGGGGAAGGTGATGACTAAGCACCATTTTGAATCTAAAAAAGGAAATAACGGGCGCCGATATGCCGTATTTATTATAGATATCGAGCAGGTAAAATCAAACAGGCTGTATGAATAGAAGCGGGAAAGCCTTGTGAATATAGCAAAATGCAGAGTCATCTTGACAGATACTCTGCATTTATTGTTTTTACAAAATCATTGAAAATTCGATTTTACAGCCTAACGCATTCATTATACGATAGAAAGTAGATACTTTAGGCTCTGTCTGACCACTTTCTACTCTTGAAATATAAGAACGGTCAGAACCGATACGCCGGGCTAACTCTGCTTGAGTGATCTTAGCCTTTTTCCTTGCGTCTTCGATAATTTGCCCGGTGTAGAAAGCATACGCTTTTTCTTCTGCTTCCGCACGTTCGGGAGTACCTTCTGCTCCAAATTTCGCATCAAGAACAGCGTCATAATCTACTATTTGATGATTGTTTATCTGCATAATATTCCTCCTTTATTTTAACTGCTTTATCAATTTCATGACCAGGTGTTTTTTGTGACTTCTTTTGAAAGCCATTGAACAACACAACAATATTACCATCATCAAATATGAAAAATACCCGGTATATATTGTTATTATATTCTGTGCGAAGTTCAAAAACTCCATCCCGAATAAACTTCACAAATTTAGCGGAGAGTCTTTCTTGTGTTTTCAACAAGAGTAATCCGTATTGAATCTTATCTTGTTCCTTTTCGGTTAAAGTCTCCATGAAAGCCTCAAAGTAACCTCCGTATGTACGGATCTTACGTTTCTTTTCCATACTGCAAATATACGAATTGTTGTTCAACTATACAACAATCATCTTTTTATTTTATATTATTTTTCCTCAAATTCTCCGGCACGCTTTTTCTTCTCATAAGACACCAGCGTCTCTACACTAAGCGTTTTCCCATTCTTAGGGCTTATCACATCTACAACGCTTGCTAACGCACGAAAAGTCTGTTCGCAATTTGCTATTCCGTCATACGTCAACCTACCCTGATTGATGGCATCGAGCACAACAGAGACATATTGCTTCGGATTTCCCCGATACTCGATGATGACAGGCGGGAGATGCGACATCTCTCGAGTCAGTTGACCGACGATTCTTTTTTTTGGTCGAGCAGATCCATTAATTTTTCACTATGCACATTGATTTGTGCGGTTACTTCACGAAGTTCATCTTTCAATGAACACAATAATTCATCATTCAATGAATTTTCCATAAAACTTTCTATTTAATTGATTATAAAAAAGCCATTCCAGAAAGATAAGCAATCATTACTTACTTCCCGGAATGGTGTCTAATACCTCGAAAATAAAGACTTATATTCTAACCTAATGTACTCACTTTAATCCACTTCTTTTGATTTTGCATTCCATACCAGCAAAGCAAACAACACCGAAAGCAAAGCAGCACCAATCCAAAACCAATTGATATAAGTAAAGTCATAAACATCAACGCCATTCTGAACCGTTTTTTGCCCTTCTATCAGAATACCGCTCATCACGTCCTGCAATCCGGCACCGATGTAACTGGCAATGCCGACTACTCCCAATGCAGCACCCGAAGCATTACGGGGAGCAATATCCACTGCCATCAAACCACCCAGAAAACAGATCAAAACTCCGATACCTAAACCGAAAAGTACCATTGCCAACACGTCTATCCAAAAATGAGCTCCCGGAACTAAGAGAAACAAACAAAGAGCAAACACATTCATCAATCCGAAAATTAACGCAGGAACATTGCGACGTCCACCAAATAACTTATCAGAAATAACACCTGAAAACATAGTACCGATTATACCACAGACCGGACAAATAGAAATGATAAAACTGGCATCCAAGGTGGAGTAACCCTTTTGAGCTTCCAAATAAAAAACGCCCCAACTATTGATAGCATAACGACTGATATACATAAAAGCACTCGAAAGAGCCAGTATCCAAATGGCAGGCATCAGCAATACCTGACGCTGTGCTTTATTAAAATCAGCCGTTTCTGTCTCACTCATTTCCTTTTTCTGTTTGGGAACATTCACCGAAGGGAACCCCATGCTTTCGGGAGTATCATGGAAGAACTTCCAGACGATCAACGCTCCTATCAATCCCACTATACCGGCTCCGAAGAAACCATACCGCCAGCCCAACACACTGACAATTGAGGCTATTATCAGAAAAGTCAACGCTTCGCCGATATTATGGCTCGCAGACCAAAAGCCATACTACACAGGATGCTGCCCCCATAGATTGAAACCAGCCGCTAATCCCCCAAAGGATAGCGAACAGGATAAAAGAATTAGTAAAACCGAGACAAAGATTAACCAAAGCAGTTATCAATAAACCGGTAGTCATAAAACGGTTGATATTGCTGCGGTCGGCAAGGAAACCGTTAGTGAATTTCCCGATCGCATAGGTGAAAAACAATACGGAACCTATGATGCCTAACTCTGTTTCCGAAAAAATGCCTTCATCTACGATAGGTTTCTTTACGACATTCAGACTAAGACGGCACACATAATACATACCATAACCGAAAGTAGCTGAAAGAAAGGTAGACCATTTCAGGTATTTCAGACGACGACTATCGGAATTTATACGGGTATCGGAATCCAAACGACATTTGTCGAATGAAGACAAAGTTTCCCTGTTGCAAGGTCTCGGTGAAGAGACCTTGTAAAAATTAATTAGTTGTTTCAACATGGAGAAATTCTTTTAGTCGTGGAGCTTCTTGGTTCGTAAATACTCCAATAGAAGAACAGGACGGTCTGTTTGAATCAGCTTAGCACCCTGATTGATAATCCATCCCCAACTTTCATCCGGTTGGTGAAGTTCTACTGCACGGTCATCATCGTGACCACCACATAATTCTGGCCATAGAGAATTAATGAAAAGGTTGGCACCTGTAGCACGCACTTTCTGAATCAAATCGAGAACCGGCTGACTATCATTATCAAATACCAGTTCATAGGCAGCAGGTTTCATGTGCTTCTGATAGCTGTCAATAATAGCTTCGGCTCCTTCTTTATGAAGCTGTACGACAGGCATGAAAATGACTTTATCCAGCACATCTCCATTTTCTGCTTTCACTTGTTCATAAGGAAGCCCGGCTTTGATAATGCAACATATAAGACGGAAATTTATATATTGCGGTGAGAAGGACCCGGTCTTTTCAAGAATGGCGTAAGCTTCTTTAAAATAATCATAACCTTTATCAATATTAACCAGAATCTTGCCTTTACAAAGTAACATTACCTCTTCCAGAGTAGGTATCAGGTGAGCCGTTTTATGTCCGGTACCACTTTTTAAGCGGAACTGTCGCAGTTCTTCAAGAGTATAGTCGGCAGGATACCCTTTTCCAGTAGTCGTACGGTCAATCTTTTTATCATGCATCAGAATCAGATGTCCGTCTTTGGTTTTCTTTAAATCAATTTCGATCACATCTACTCCCATATCAATACAGTTCTGAATGGCTTGCAACGAGTTCTCTGGGGCATTACGCCAATCAGCACGATGAGATACGGCCAAGACCGAACGAGCGGCCGGTTCTTGAAGATTCGCAATAATTTGATCCGAATGGTTCTGGGCTTTTAACCCTCCTGCCAACAGGAGGGTTAAAGCTATCAATAAATTTATTTTCCTAAGCATATCTTTCTATTTTATTTTTGTAAGGCATTTCTTTTTGCATTCTGTCCGCGCTGTGCCCATGGAGAATTAGCAGGCCCTTCAATTCCGCAGTCAATAGCCACCAATTTACAGGCTCCGTTCTCTTCATAAGTGACATATACGATACCATAATCCGCAATTACAGGAGATGACCAAATCTTAGTTCCCAATTGCTGTCTGTATTTCTCTGTTCCATCAGCATTCAGAACAATATAATTGCCTCCATCATCACAGATGTGGATATTACCTTCACTATCCACAGCCGGAGTTGTTCCTATTTCGGCAGAAGATGCATAACTCCATTTCTTCGTTCCTCCCTTAGTCAAAGCTATTACTTGAGCATTCGGATTTTTCGTTCCCACATAGATCGTACCATCTGCACCGATAGCCGGACCACCTTGGTCAATCTTACCGATAGTGCCGGTAGCCGGGTATCTCCACAACTCATTCCCCTGATCGTCATAAGCGGCAATTACTCCTTCCGAGAACGCAACATAGACATTTCCTTGCGCATCAATAGCCGGATATACGGCGGCGGCAGTATTTCCCTTGCCCAGATTAGGAGACAGGTTCACACCATCCTCGGTGGTACGGGCAAATCCGTTTGCACCCGACAAGGCTGAATAAACAACCCCGTTTTGGCCTACTGATATACCTCCGTTAGCACCACCGTTAGGAGATTTACGTCTCCAAAGTTGTCTGCCGGAACTACGGTCTACCATGTGTACCGATCCGTCTGTTCCCCTATTACCGATCAAGATGTTACCATCACGGGCCAAAGCCGGAGAGATATACGGAATATTTGTTCCAATGCCTATCTCATATCTCCATTTTTGCGTCCCGTCGGGATGAATGGCATATAAACTACTACTGATATTCTTATTTGTAGTGCTTGAGCAGATATAAATCGTTCCGTCAGCATCCACCATCGGGGATGAACCTTGGTCACCAGCTCCTCCGTCTTTACTCAAATCAAAAGCCCATTTCTGATCTCCCGACGGTGAATAAGCGTAAAGGTGAAGAGCGTTGGATGACACATACACATCTCCATTGTCACCCACAGCAGGGGATATAGACCTCAAGGAAGAGGAAGTTTCAAATGTTTTTGTCCAAAGGATTTGTAATCCTGAAACAGAAGTGTTACGAACATACAGCGTAGCCTGTTTGGTATTCGTTGCTCCACGATCATCGGTAGACGTCAGTTTGACAGTCACAAACCCTGCTGTTGTGAACGTCACTTCCGGGTCTTTTTCCTGCGAGGTTTGCCCGTTTCCAAAATCCCATTCATAAGCGACTACTTCTCCGTCTTCATCCGTTGACTTGTCTGTGAATTTCACTTTCTCATTCACTTTGCAAATAGCAGGATTATAACTAAAGTCCGCCATCGGCGGCCTATTTGTCGGGCGAATCACAACCGTATGTGATGCCGTCGCATATCCTCCGAATTCATCTGTTACCGTCAATTTAACGACATAAGTCCCTGCTTTCTTATACAGGACGGACGCGTCTTTGGTCGTAGCCCGATTTCCTTCACCATCAAATCCGAAATGCCAAAAGTATTCGGCTATCTGACCTTCTGTTTCAACAGATTCGTCAGTCAGATAAACAATATCACCTAGTGTATATTCTTCCTTATCAGTTGTAAAAGCAACTTCAGGGGACTTTGTTTGCCGCACTTTCTCATCGTCTTTGCAGGAGAATAAGCAAACGGCTACCAGCATCAGAAATATATATTTTTTCATCATTACTTTATTCATTATTAAAGATTGAACAAATTATCTTTTCCCTTTTTGTTTCAAATAAGCGTCCAGCAGTTGGGGATGATCGGTCTGTATCATACTGATTCCTTTTAACAAGATCAAATCGACACCTGTATAATTGCCTTGCGTCATTTGAGTGTCATACGTATAGCCGTTCATATCGAGCATATTGGTTGACACGAACAAACCTTTGGAAGAGATGGCCGCAGGCAGTCCACCATTTAAAGTTTTGCTTAAAGAAATCTGGGTAAAAATCACTCCCGGCTGTTGTGACAGGAAATCAGCATGTTCTTCATCCTCACATTGGGGATAGGGTATCGGCGCAGGAGAATAATTCAGGATATTCTGCAATACATCCCGATTATTGGAGGTATAGAAAAAAACACGGTCCAACATTCCACAACTTTTCACGACATCATAGAGCTCTTTGGGAGATACTTTATTTAGAAAGTCCAAATCGAAAAAGATCTTTCCACGTCCTGCCACCAGTGCGTCGTATAATGAAGGTACTGTATGATTGGTTATCGTTCCATCCGCCAGTTTAAGACGATAGGACTGAATCTGCTCATAAGTCAAATCTTTCACTTTCCCTGTTCCGGTAGTGGTCCGGTCTATCGTTTCATCGTGCATCAACACGATGATACCGTCTTTGGTCATACGCGGATCGACTTCCACAATGTCAACAGCTCCGTTCAACGCGATACAACTTTCAATACCGGCAATAGAGTTTTCCGGAATATTGGGATCGGAAGAATTTCCTCGGTGTCCCATGATCCAAACTTTAGCCGGGTCAAAGTTCTGTAAAGCATAACGCAGGCTCTTTCCTTCCACTTGTAACTTCTGCAAAGCAGCCGCCACATTACCTGCATTGTCTGTCACTCTCACCGAAACATTGTAGATTCCTTCTTTTTTGAAAACGTATTTCAATTCAGACTCTTCTCCCAACGTTTGCCCCTCCATTGTCCAGACAACAGATTTAATGTCTGTACCACCGCTAATGTTAACTTTCAAAATGACGTTCTCTTCCAACGCCGGATAAGCATTGCTCGCTATTATTTTTGCGGCAATAGTGCCCTCTCCCTGTTCATTATTCGTGTTATCATCACCACAGGAAAACAGGACCACAGCCGATAGGAATATACATATGATATTTGTAATCTTCTTCATCACCGTATTTTTTTAATTATATCCTTCATTCTGGTACATTCTCACAGGGTCCAATTTGTGTTCATCATACGGAACAGGTAAAAGAAAATCTTTCTCTGAAAAGTTGGGATTCTTTGCCTTCATATGATTCAGTAACTCCTGACGGGAATATAAACGTAGTAGATCATACCAATATTGTCCCTCGTAAGCGAGTTCCACTCTTCTCTCGTGGAGAATTGCATCCCGGAGATTACTTCCAGAATAATCGTCTAGCCCGGCACGTTCACGCACCATATTCAAATAACTGGCAGCATCGCTCTCACCCAAGTGCATCTTTACTTCCGCCAACATCAAAGCAACGTCGGCATAACGTAGTACGATCCAGTTGTTGGCACCATAACCATTCACATCGTCAAGATCGGTGTACTTTTTCACATAATTGACGTTTTGAGACGTTCCGCATGAAATAGCTTTCCGTATATCACCCGCTTCATAAGTGCCCATCATCTCATCCGTCGGTATGTTATTACCTGTTCCCGACTTTTGTGAAGTCAATCCTGTCTGGGAAGTAGGTTGAAAAATATAGGCATAATTCGATGCTAAACTGGAATTTCCTCCTTTATACATGACTTGAAAGATATTTTCCGGACAGAATGTCTGTGCATCTTTATCAAATAGATCAGCATACGGTATATCTTTCAAATTAGTAAAAGGTTTCACATTCCAAGCTGCAACCAAATGAGTCTTTGCCGATTGTAAATTGTCATGTCTATCTGACTGAAAATCCGTATCGGCTGCCATCGTCAGATATACTTTACCCAGCAGGGCATGAGCTGCTGCCTTCGAAGCACGTCCTACCCCATTCCCTGTCTGAATATCAGGCAACTCACTATGAATCACTTGAGTCAGATCGGAGATTATCAGCGCATAAACCTCACTTTTAGGCTGACGTGCCGTATGTTTCTGGATTTCGTCTTTCGTCTTCAATTCTTTTGTCACGATGGGCACATCACCAAATTGCAGTACAAGATGAAAATAGGTCAATCCACGCAAGAAGTACATTTCCGCCTTTTGCTGATTCTTTACTGTTTCATCCTTGAAAGGAATATCGTCAATCTGGTCTAATATGATATTCGCCCTTGTTACGCATTTGTACAGGTCTGTCCAATGTGTTTTCACCTGTGCATTATCAGTAGTTAACGTGTAATTGAAAAACTGGTAGTTTACACCGTTTCCCGCTCCGGGATCTTGCAAAGTCGTATTCTCCGAACGGACATCGGTATATAAGTACATGTTTTTATAATATCCGTTTCCTCTCAAAGCGGCGTATGCGCCATTGGCTGCCATTGCGATATCATTTTCTGTCTGATAGAATGTACTTGCTGGAATTTTATTGGGGTTTGTCTCCTCCAAAAAACTTGTGCAACTACTGCAAAGCAACAGAGAACTTACTACGCTCCATATCATGTATTTTTTCATAATCTAATTCTTTAGTGAGTTAAAATGTTATTTTTGCTCCAATACTGTATGTACGCGCCAAAGGATAAACTCCCCAATCAAAACCGGGTAAGAGGTTGTCACCTTTATAATCGACTTCCGGATTATATCCTTCATAATCTGTCAGAGTAAACAAATTATCAACGCTTACATAGATTCTCAATGCCTGAACGCCTGCCTTCTTCATCCAATTAGCCGGAAAATTATAACCTAAAGTGATATTGGCACAACGGAAGAAAGAAGCATCATCTACCATATAGGAACTAAGCCGCTGACTTGTATTAGGCGTGGAACTACGCGCGGCACGGAATACTCCGTCAGAACCCGGATTATCGTCAGAACGCCAACGGTTCAAGACTGAAACTAACTGATTACCAGACCCTTCCATATTGTACAGGTAATACTTTTGGAAGTTAATGACTTTCGCTCCTTCTGAACCAGTAAACGTAGCTCTCAAATCAAAGTTTTTGTATGAGAAATCGGTGCTGATGCCATACGTGAAGTCAGGATAAGCATTTCCTAAAATATCACGGTCGTTTTCTGTGATTGTGCCATTCTTATCAACATCTTTC
>OGIH01001434.1_pt1 | contig 12965 bp, 9 predicted proteins | sample 1571721 | NCBI WGS metagenome assembly OGIH01 (sample SAMEA2582068, study PRJEB24529) | metagenome | biome: Human gut stool | place: China | collected 2011
GCTCCCAGCCAGTTTTTCTTCATTCGTACCATTCAGCAGAATAATAGGTTGCAATTTGGCAATAGCTTCATCACTGATACCTTTTTCCTTCAGTTCTGCATTCACATTGTCCAAACCTATTTTATCCAGTTTATCAATGGCTACTGTGATATCCACTATTTTATCAGCCTCACCAATAATCTCAGCGATACCGGTCAGAATCTTACGGTTATTAATCTTAATACAAACCCGGATACCAAAACGGGTAAAGACCGTATCAACAATCTGCATCAACTCTACTTCATTCAGTAAAGAGTCACTACCCACTACATCAGCGTCACATTGATAAAATTCACGATAACGTCCCTTCTGTGGACGATCTGCGCGCCAAACGGGTTGTATCTGATAACGTTTGAAAGGGAAAATTATTTCATCACGATGCATTACCACATAGCGGGCAAACGGCACAGTGAGATCATAACGCAAACCTTTCTCACAGAATTTACTGGCAAGTTTAGCAGCATTACGACTCAGTAGTTCCTCATCAGTCAGCCCGGAAAAGTAGTCACCTGAGTTCTGTATCTTGAACAAGAGTTTATCACCTTCTTCGCCATACTTCCCCATCAGTGTAGAAAGCATTTCCATTGCAGGTGTTTCAATCTGCTGAAAACCATAGAGGTGGTATACATCGCGAATGGTATTGAATATATAGTTACGCTTCGCCATCTCTACTGGCGAAAAGTCACGGGTTCCTTTGGGAATACCTGGTTTTGCTGCCATAATTATTCTATATTATTTAGTTTGGAATGCAAATTTACGGCAAATTATTGAATTAGCTGAAAGAAAGACAGGAGATTTTGAATGAATATGTACATAGCCATGTGTTCGTATATGGAGAACATGTCCGCTTTTGAACAATATCCAATACATACATCCTATTAGATATCAACACCTTATCCTTTCGGCATATTATTTGCTATATGTGTTACCCAAAACATTAAACGAAGAATATTATGAAAAAACAAATCAGTTTATTATTCGCAGCATTCCTATGTTGCTCTACTATCGGCTGGGCACAAACCCAGGAAGAGTCTAAAATGAAAGATGAGTTTTACAAGACACTCAACTCATTGAATCAAGAGAAAAAACAAGCTTTAGATAAGAAAGATTATGCAAAGGTGGAACAGTGCATCTGGAATATTATCGATAATTACAAGAAACTTCCGGAAACAGTACAGAAAAGAATTGGATTAAACTATGGATACCATTATTATGATATTGCCTGTTACCAATCTCTGCAAAAAAAGACAGAAGATGCTTTGAAACATTTTGATCTGGCCTTTCAGAATGGATATGTCAATTATGCTCATATACAAAAAGATACAGATTTGGATAACATACGCAACGAAAAGAAATTCCAGGAGACACTGGTTAAAATCAGAGAAGAAGGAGATTATCTTTATATTCTGCAAAAAGCAGCCGAGTATACCAGTACTCCTCCCCATTTCACATATATGGAGCCGAGCGATAGTAATCTGATAGCCGTGAAGGAATATTTTAAATTAGATAGCGTAGCTGGCACAGGGGATGAACTCTCGAAGATAAAGAACATACTGACCTTTATACATAATAGAATCAAACATGACGGACAACATAACAACCCTGAGCATCTAAATTCCATTGCCTTGGCGGAAGCCTGTAAAGACGGTTCCCGTGGTTTGAACTGCCGTGGACTGGCCACTGTATTGAATGAATGTTACCTCGCAATGGGTTTCAAATCACGTTTTATAACCTGTATGCCTAAAAAATACATCAGTGATTGTCACGTTATTAATGCTGTTTATTCTAAAACTCTGGATAAATGGGTATGGGTAGACCCTACACAAAATGCTTGGGTCATGGACGAAAATGGTACCATGCTCAGCATACCGGAAGTACGCGAACGAATGCGTACAGGTCTGCCACTGGTATTGAATAAAGAAGCCAACTGGAATAATAAACAAAAAACCACTAAAGAAGAGTATCTGGACTCCTACATGGCTAAGAATTTGTATTATATTAACTGTACATTCCGTAGCGAATTCGGTACAGAAGACAAAAAGTATAACCCTGCAGACTATGTTGCCCTTATGCCGACTGGTTATTATAATGACATGGAAAAAGGTTCCTACATCACTTATGATGCCGACTGGTTCTGGCAATCACCATATCAGAAATAAAAACAGACCATCTATCTTAAGCAAACAGACCACCTATTCGCAGTGAATAGATGGTCTGTTTTTATCGTTTTATATATTGGACAAGATTAGTCTCTGCGACCCATAAATATCATAATATAATAAATCAGCGTTGCCAATGAGCCCAATGCAGCCACTACATAGGTATAAGCAGCAGAACGAAGTGCATCTTCAGCCTGTTTATGATTGTAAGAGTTCGTAATGCCCGAACGACTCAACCATACCAATGCACGCTTACTTGCATCTATTTCCACCGGCAAAGTGACGAAACTGAACAGCGTTGTCATAGCAAACAAAATAATACCTGCCAGCAACAATTGCGGGAATGTATTCAGCAGCAAGATACCACCCAGCAGCAACCAGGTCATCCACTGTGAAGCAAACGATACCACCGGTACAAGCTTGCTACGCATAGTCAGCGGAGCATAAGCCCGTGCGTGCTGTACTGCGTGACCGCACTCGTGAGCAGCAACGGCAGCAGCCATGATACTATTACTTTCATATACACCTTCACTCAGGTTTACTGTCTTATTGGCAGGGTTATAGTGGTCTGTCAGTTGTCCCGGCGTATGTGTCACCTGAACATCATAAATTCCATTGTCATGTAGCATCTGAAGGGCAACATCACGGCCCGTCATTCCATTACCGGTAGGGATTTTGGAGTACTTCTTGAACTTGTTCTGCAAGTTCATTTGCACCAGCCAGCTGACTACAGCTATACCAATAAAGATAATCCATTGTATTCCTATCATTCCTTCCATAATTTTTTTCTGTTTTTAGTAATTAAAAATGTGTCGTTTGTTATATATAATACAAATTGTTTGCCAAAAATAAAGGGAAACCGTGAGCTTTACTACAGTTTCCCTTATCTTTTAGGAAGAATTAGCGAAAACCCACTACTGCCCAACAAGTTGTAACTCTATCACGTAATCCGTATCTGAAGGAACTTCCGGTAACTGCAACACCACTCCCTGTCCGGCACGAGTGATCCGTACCGGAGATTGATCTTTAAACAGAAAGCCTTTCTTCACCATTTTTCCATCCAATGGAAGATAAAGCGCATTATCCTTCAAATTCAAGATGTGAACAAAAAGTCGGTTTCCTTTTTGTGTTGTCACTCCCCAATCATGTGGAGGAATAATACCGCCACGAGTGCCATAAATCGTTTCGCCATACACTTTCATCCACTCTCCCACTTCCTTCAGCCTCTGAACTGCCACTTCTGGCAGACACCCGTCCGGCTGAGGGCCGATATTCATCAGAAGATTTGCATTCTTTCCGGCAGCCTTCACCAGATAATGTATCAATGTTTTCGTTGACTTATAATCTTGATCGGTAATCTTATATCCCCACATCCCGTTCATGGTTTCACAAGTTTCCAGAGGCAGGTGACTGACATCTTGCCCAGATAGTCCGGCACTGTTTTCCCCCGGCAGATCACGCTCGAAGATTTGTATATCTTCCCCTGGGAAAGGTACCTGATGATGGTTGTTCCCTACCAGACAAGCAGGTTGCAGGCGATGTATCAGCGCATATTGTTCCGGTAGCTGCCAGTCAAAATCCGGATTAGCATCCTGGTCCCACCAGCCATCGAACCAGATAGCACCTATCGGACCGTAGTTCGTCAACAACTCCGTCAACTGGTTATTCATAAAAGTATAATAGCTTTTCCAGTCTCCCTTCGGATTAGGGCGTCCGGTTCCACGCCCTGTGCGTCCCCACGGTGCATCTTCACGATACCAGTCGATATGGGAATAATAAAAATGTAACCGAACCCCCTGCTTATGACATTCATCTGCCAGTTCTTTCACAATATCCCGTTTGAAAGGAGTGGCATCCACAATATTATAATCAGAATATTTAGTATGGAACATAGAAAAGCCCTCATGATGACGACTTGTAAAGCAGATATACTTGGCTCCGGATGCCTTAATAGCACTTACCCATTCAGCCGCACTAAACTTGGAAGGATAGAAACCTCCGGCAAGTTTGGCATATTCTTTATAGTTCAAATCTTTATTGGTCATCGTCCACTCACCGGTAGCCAACATACAGTATAGTCCCCAGTGCAGGAATATTCCAAACTTATTGTCTTGAAACTCCTGACGGGCTTTCAGGTTCTCGGCAGACGGTTGATAAGTCTGCGCCTTTGCAGGCAAAAAGGATGCTGCAAACAAAAGGGATAAAAGAAGGTGTGTTTTCATCATAAAGTATGCGGATGGGTTAATAAAAAATGAGATTACATCAGCATGTATATCTGATGTAATCTCATTATAATATAGTTAGACTTACTCTTCTGTATAACGTTCAATCGTCTGTCCACGGTCAGGACCTACGGAAACGATCTTAATGGGCACACCAAACTGTTCTTCCAGGAATGTCAGGTAAGCATTAAATTCTTCAGGGAATTCGTCTTCGCTCTGCATTCTCGTCATGTCAGTCTCCCAACCGGGTAACTCAACATAAACCGGCTCAAGACCTTCGCTGATGTCATACGGGAAATAATCAATTTCTTCACCGTTTACTTTATAAGCTACACAGGCTTTGATTGTTTCGAATGAATCAAGTACATCGCTCTTCATCATGATCAATTTGGTAACACCGTCTACCATAATGGCATACTTTAACGCCACCAAGTCAATCCAACCGCAACGACGTTTACGACCTGTTACCGAACCGAACTCATGTCCCAGTGTACAAATCTGGTCACCTGTCTTATCAAACAGTTCCGTCGGGAACGGACCTGCACCTACACGTGTACAATATGCTTTGAAGATACCATAGACTTCACCAATCTTATTAGGAGCCACACCCAAACCGGTACATGCACCTGCACAAATAGTATTGGAAGAAGTAACGAACGGATAAGAACCAAAGTCGATATCCAACATCGTACCTTGAGCACCTTCACAAAGTACTGACTTATTATCGTTCAGCAGGTTATTGATTTCATGCTCGCTGTCTACCAACGGGAATTGCTTCAGGTACTCAATGCCTTCCATCCAGGCCTTTTCAATTTCTGTCAGGTCATATTCATAGTTCAAACCTTTCAGAATTTGCTCATGACGTGCTTTGGCTTCAGCATATTTCTGTTCGAAGTTATGCAGGATATCACCTACACGCACACCGTTACGGCTAATCTTATCAGTATAAGTCGGGCCGATACCTTTACCCGTCGTGCCTACTTTAGCATCACCTTTCGCAGCTTCGTAAGCGGCGTCCAATATGCGGTGGGTCGGCAAGATGAGATGCGCTTTCTTAGAAATATGCAAGCGCGCTTTCAGGTTATGACCGGATGCTTCCAATGCTTCAGCCTCTGCCTTAAAGAGAGCCGGATCAAGCACTACGCCATTACCAATGATATTCACCTTGTCACCTTGGAAAATTCCCGAGGGAATAGAACGGAGCACATACTTCTGCCCTTCGAACTCGAGTGTATGTCCGGCATTCGGTCCGCCTTGGAAGCGAGCCACAACATCGTATCTCGGAGTTAATACGTCAACGACTTTGCCTTTGCCTTCGTCGCCCCATTGTAATCCTAATAGAACATCTACTTTCATTTTTCTTTCTTATGGTTATTATTTTTCTTCTTACGTTTGTTAGCGCGGTCGCACTTACTGCACAATCCATACAGATAAAGCGAATAATGTGACAGACTGAACCGACTCAACTTAGTATTCCCAATCGCCTGCTGTAACTCTTCGTTCTGAAATTCAGTCACCTTGCCACACTGCGTACAGATTTGATGGTGATGCGTATCACGGTTATAACTTTTTTCGTATTGGGAGGAATTTCCAAACTGGTGTTTAATAACCAGTCTTGCATTGATGAGAAGGATAATAGTATTGTAAAGAGTCGCGCGGCTCACACGGAAATTCTCCTGGTCAGCCATCAGCGAATAAAGCGTATCGATGTCAAAATGACCATCAATGGAATAGATAGTATCGAGTATGGCATAGCGTTCGGGAGTCTTGCGATGCCCGTTCGCGTTGAGATATTCAGTGAATATCTGCTTTACCGTATCTTTCACATTCTGACTTTCCATTTTGGCGGCGCAGTTTTTTACAGCCAACAAAGTTAAGCCTTTTTTGCGGAAAGCAAATGAGAAAGAGGAAAAAAAACAAAAAAAGAGTAATAGAGTAATCACCCTATCACTTTATTCTACTTCTTCTCTTACAAGATTATATAGCAACTGTTCGGCCTCCGATTCGGAATGTTCCATCTCTTCCACCCGACGGCACACTTGGAAAGCATGTTCTTCACTATGCTGCATGAAGCGGCGAATGGCCGCCATAGCTGCATTGCGCACGTGGTAGGAACCGGAAATAAAAGTGCAAACCGCCTGGTCGAGAAATTCGTTCACAGCCCGTTCATTCATATCACCTTTCTTCATCAGCAAGCGGGCAATGGTGAGAAAGCCGCACGTCTGTATATACTCCCGCTCATCCGCAATCCATTGAAAAGATTTCGCAGGAGCATAAGGAAGATGCTGGAACAAATTCATAGAAGTAAATTCCGCTATTTCAATGTTCTGAATATTTTCCACCCAAATATCTGCAATTTCCGGAAAGAAGCTGTCTACCGGTTGTAACAGCCCCGCCATAATCTTACATTCGCGGATATCTTCTTTCCACAAAGCTTGCGCCAATGAGTGGTCTTTTTCATACGTTTCGGCAATCGCCTTGATACGGGGAAGTTCTACACCGAAATTCAATTTATAGACCAGTCCCTTTTCACGCATACTTTGAGACACAGCCCCGTTCATAGAGAGGCGGAGCTGTGTCTTTATTTCTTTCAGTTGTTCATGTAGATCCACCAAACAATGATTTATAGTTAATTATTAATAGAAGGCAGATTAGAATAATCCTTACTGTAACGCAACATTTGTTCTGCATAACCTTCGTCATAAGTCACTTTTACGTCGGTTATCTTACCGGCTGCATCTACCACTGCTTCATATTTCGGATTTACAAATCCCTTGTACGGAGCCAGATTCAGTTTCTTATAACGTTCCAGAACTTCGGCATGCAAAACCGGATCTACCTTCACTGCATAGTTTTCTACCAAATCATGCGCACCCTGATAGTCGCCTGTTGATTTGATACGTTGGATCTCGGACAGTAATTCACCGAAGAGTGTACGCAACTTTCCGTAATCGTTCACTACTACATAAGTCTTACCATCTCTCCTCACCAGTTCTACTACTTTATCCGCCGCACCTTTCTCAAACACCCAGCGGGCAATGAGCTGACGATTACGCATGTGGGCTTCTTCCACATTATTCCCCGGTTCAATGCGAACCAACTGTGTCATCAGGCCGTTCATCAGATAAGTATAATATTCTGCTTTGTAAGCATCCGCATTAGGTGTCAGTCCCAATTCTACCAACTTAGGATCAGCTACATAATACAAACCGAATAAGTCCGCACGCGCTTCCTCGATCGTAGAGCCATAGGCTTTCAAAGCATCCGGATCAACTCCCGGAAGCAACTTTCCGGAACCATGCCCCAAACATTCATGCAAGTCCGTATGGAGTTCGCCTGTCAGATCGGCATATTTATCTATCAACTGCAATTCGGCATCGCTATATACAAACTCTTCATTGAATCCGTTGCCATGAGCCGCCTTATTATATGCATCCGTAATATTACCGATAGTCACAGATTTAGAACCATGATGGCTACGTATCCAGTTGGAGTTAGGTAAATTGATACCGATAGCCGTTGCCGGATAAAGGTCACCGGCCAGAATAGCAGCAGTAATCACCTTGGCAGAAACACCTTTCACTTCATCTTTCTTGAATTGTTTATCTACCGGAGAATGATCTTCAAACCATTGCGCATTGCCACTGATAATCTCAGTACGATGCGTAGCTTCCATATCCTTAAAGTTTACCAATGATTCCCAGCTTGCCTTCATACCCAACGGATCACCATAGCTTTCAGTAAATCCATTTACAAAGTCCACAAGGGAATTCAAATCTTTCACCCAAAGGATAGCATATTCATCAAAAGTCTTCAGATCACCGGTCTCATAAAACTTTATCAGTTCGGCAATCACAGCCTTCTGTTCCGGATTTTCAGCCACGCCTTCCGCTTTCTTCAGCCAGTATACAATCTTATCGATAGCCTGTCCGTACAGACCACCCACTTTCCAAATCTTTTCCTGAATCTTGCCGTTCTCTTTCACCAGACGACTATTCAGACCGTAGGAAACAGGCGTTTCATCTTTCGGGTCTTTCATTGCATTATAGAAGTCTTCAGCTTCTTTCTGCGTCACACCGTCATAATAATTGCAAGCAGAAGTCAACACTAAGTCCTCTCCTGCCGCCTGGTTCACGCGCTTCGGCATTACAGTCGGATCGAAAATAACCGGAGACAGCTCATCGCATAATTGTTCTGCGGTTTGTCCTTCAGCCAGCGGCAATGTAGAGGCATCTACACTCAGCACAGCCTCTTTGAAAAATTCGGGAGCAAAACCAGGCACGAACTTCTCAGAGCCATAATGATGGTGAATGCCATTAGAGAACCACACACGTTTAAGGTACACTTCCATCGCCTTAAAATCAGGCGTATTTTTGTCTCCTTTATATCCTGTATAAATAGCTTCCAACGTTCTCCGAATGCGCAGGTTATATTTTCCATTCTGATCGAAGAGAATGTCACGGCCCTGCAAAGCAGCTTCCGTAAGGTAATACACCAGCTCTTTCTGTTGGAGCGACAAGTTCTCGAAACCGGGAACCCGGTAACGTAATATTTGTAAGTCTGCAAATTGTTCCACTGTATAATCAAATTTATCTGCCTCGGCAGTTGTTGTTTTTGAGCCGCTACAAGCTGTCAGCAATGCAAAAGCGGCACATGCTATTAGTTGTTTCTTCATGTGTCGGGAGATATGTGAGTTGGTATTTAGAAAAGACGAAAAGGAAGTATTCCGAAACAGTTGCTCCGGAATATTTCCTTTTTATACATTGTTCTACGCAGAATTACTGTTTTTTATCTGCGTGTTTTTTACGATATCCATTAGGAGTTTCACCTACATTTTTATAAAATGCAGCGTAAAAAGACTGACGGTTGGCAAAACCTACCATCGTGCTGATTTCTTCTACATTCTTGTCGGCATATCTCTTATCCGTCAATAAATGTTTTGCATCTTTTACTCTGTACTCATTCAACAGGCATGAATAGTTCATACCAAAACGAGAATTTACTACAGCGGACAAATAGCGAGTGTTGGTTTTCAACTCTTTCGCCAAATCTTTAGCCGAGTAATCGGGATCTTTGTACTTCTTCTGCACAACTACGATATTCAATATCTTGTCATACAACTCATCTGCCAATTCCGGACGAATCAACGAGCGGTAAGCAGCATTCTTCTCTTTTTTCTCTCTCAGGTTATAAGGGCGCTTCTTAGTAGCCGCTTCCTGATTCTTGTTTTCTAAATCACTCATTTGAATTAACTGGTTAGGGTTTGTTAAAACATGAAAGCCCGAAGGATTTTCCTTTAGACTTTACAAAAGTCTGACATTTTTTTCTAATACGCAACTTTTATCGTACATATTTTTGACCTATAAACAACGAAAAAGGTTGAAAAGTAGTATTTGAGCCGATTTAATAAGAAACTTTAACCTTTACAAAAGGGCTTATGATATAAAATGAATACGTTTATCAGCTTGTTTTATATACAATAATTAATGTACCTTTGCAGGATAAAACTTTATCAGCTAAAATGATACAAACGCTTAAACGATATTTTGGTTACGATAGTTTCCGACCTTTACAGGAAGAGATTATCCGCACAGTACTGGATGGAAGAGATTCACTGGTATTGATGCCTACCGGAGGTGGAAAGTCCATTTGTTACCAGCTTCCGGCCCTGTTATGCGAAGGAACTGCCGTCGTAGTTTCCCCTTTAATTTCCCTGATGAAAGATCAGGTGGAATCACTTTGTGCCAACGGTGTAGCTGCGGGTGCTCTGAACAGCAGTAATGACGAGACTGAAAATGCCGTTCTACGTCGTGCCTGTATGGAAGGGAGCCTGAAATTACTCTACATTTCGCCTGAGAAATTAATAGCCGAAGCCAACTATCTTTTAAGAGATATGCATATCTCATTATTTGCCATCGATGAAGCACATTGCATTTCACAATGGGGACATGATTTTCGTCCGGAATATGCACAAATGGGATTCATACGCGAGATGTTTCCCAATATTCCGGTCATAGCTCTTACAGCTACAGCAGATAAAATTACACGTGAAGATATTGTACGGCAGTTACACCTCAACCAGCCGAAGGTTTTTATCTCTTCTTTCGACCGTCCCAACCTGAGCCTTACCGTAAAACGGGGATACCAACAAAAAGAAAAAAGCAAAGCTATCCTGGATTTCATAGGTCGCCATCGTGGTGAAAGCGGTATCATCTATTGTATGAGTCGCAGTAAAACGGAGACAGTGGCACAGATGCTGCAAAAGCAAGGGTTACGTGTGGCAGTCTATCATGCCGGATTATCCTCCGTACGGAGAGATGAAGCACAGGACGATTTCATCAACGACCGTGTACAAATAGTTTGTGCCACGATTGCTTTCGGTATGGGAATTGATAAAAGTAATGTGCGCTGGGTCATCCATTACAATCTGCCTAAGAGTATAGAGAGTTTTTACCAGGAGATCGGGCGTGCCGGACGAGATGGGTTGCCAAGTGATACTCTCTTATTTTATTCTCTGGCCGACCTCATTCTATTAACCAAGTTTGCGACGGAAAGCGGTCAGCAAGGCATCAATCTGGAGAAGCTACAACGTATGCAACAGTATGCTGAAGCTGATGTTTGCCGGCGTCGCATCCTGTTGAGTTATTTCGGAGAAGCTACAACAGAGGATTGCGGAAACTGCGATGTCTGCAAAAATCCTCCCCAGCGTTTCGACGGAACTGTTATTGTACAAAAAGCTTTAAGCGCTATCGTCCGTACGGAACAGCAAATCGGCACGAGTATTCTTGTAGATATCTTGCGCGGAAATAATACTCCGGATGTATCGGAGAAAGGCTACCAGCAACTGAAAACTTTCGGTGCCGGACGTGAAGTTCCTGCCCGTGATTGGCAAGACTATTTGTTGCAAATGCTACAACTGGGGTATTTTGAAATAGCGTACAATGAGAACAATCATCTGAAAATAACGAACAGTGGTAGCGACGTTCTCTTTGGACGGTCACAAGCACGATTGGCAGTAATCCGGCGTGAAGAGTCCGCACCCGCCAAAGGACGAAAGAAGAAACCGACTATTCCAGTCAGAGAATTGCCATTGGGGTTACCGAACACAGAAAGTGAAGAACTTTTCGAAGCCCTGCGTGCGTTACGGAAAAGGCTTGCAGATCAAGAAGCACTACCGGCCTATATTGTACTGTCCGACAAGGTATTGCATTTACTCAGCACTGCCCGCCCTATTACAATGGAAGCATTCGGCAATATCAGCGGAATCGGTGAATATAAAAAGAAGAAATACGGGAAGGATTTTGTCGAGTTAATCAAGAAATACGTTTAACAACCCGTTTGCGGAATTTCTTATGGTATAAATAATATACTAAAGATGTAAACCACTTATCATTTGCATTGCTGTAGCAATCCCCTGAGATCCGCCTGCGGCACTCCAAGAGACATTGCTTTCTCAAAATCCTGCTTTGCCAGGTTTTTCTTCTTCTGGGACAGATAGATTTGTCCGCGCATCAGATAGGCTTCCGTCTGCGAAGGATTCAGTTTCAGAGCTTCTTCCAGATCAATCATTGCCAGATCTACATGCTGCATATCCTGTTCTATTCCCGCACGTGCTACGTATAAGGCTGCATCCTGCGGATCTTCTACCAGCATCTTATTCAATATCTCCAGAGCTTTTTGTAAGTTTCCATCTTTTTGCTCCAAGGTAGCGAGTCCTAAACGGGCGTTATAATTCTGAGGATCGAGCTTCAGTAATCTTTCATAATCCGCCCGGGCAAACTTGAGATCACGCTGGGTCACATAAATATAAGCACGCATCAGAAGTGCTTCCCGATTATCCTTTTCCAAATCCAGCACTAAAGAATAATCCACACGTGCCTGCTCATTCCGCCCCATTTCAAGATTCAGCGCCGCACGATTCAAGAGAATGGGAACAGCCCGTGGAGCAATGTTCAAAGCATACGTGTATGATTCCAAAGCCTGATCATAATCCCGTTGCCGCCGCTGGATAGTACCGAGATTAGAAAACAACAAAGCATTATGCGGATTAGCAGGTTCCAGTTTCAAGGCTTGACGGATATAATTTTCCGCTTGTGCCAGACTGTCTTGTTCGGTACAGACGATGGCACGGTCGCTCAGTTCCTGATAAGTTTGGGAAAACACAGAGGTTACACCTATTATATATATAAGGAAAGAAAGAATAAACTTTTTCATAATGCTATTAAAGATTTTGTTACTTACAGATAAACGGCCGTTTCTCTTAATGGGAACTGTTGTTTCTCCTCATGGGAACGCTCGTTTCCTCTAATGGGAACTACAGTTTCCCCTCATGGGAACGCCCGTTTCCTTTAATGGGAACTGTAATGATGTGACTTATACTAAAAACAGTTGGTACTTAATCCAGCGGATAAGTATCGAATGCAAACAGTTCCGTCGACAGATAACGCTCTCCCGTATCAGGCAAAAGAACTACAATCTTCTTATCCGCAAACTCCGGACGTTGTGCCAGCAAACGCGCTGCATATACAGCCGCACCTGAAGATAT
>OGIH01001437.1_pt1 | contig 12938 bp, 9 predicted proteins | sample 1571721 | NCBI WGS metagenome assembly OGIH01 (sample SAMEA2582068, study PRJEB24529) | metagenome | biome: Human gut stool | place: China | collected 2011
AAGAAAAATAAGAAGAAAAATAAAAACAAATAATGGACATATCAGTAGTTATACCACTGTACAATGAAGCCGAGTCTCTTCCAGAATTGTTTACCTGGATAGAGCGGGTGATGAAAGAACATAATTTCAGTTACGAAGTAATTTTTATCAATGACGGAAGCACGTTCAACTCCTGGGAAGTGATCGAAGCACTTAAAAGCAAGAATCCGGAAGTAGTCCGCGCTGTCAAGCTCCGTCGTAATTACGGTAAATCCCCCGGTCTGAACTGCGGTTTCCAACGGGCAAAGGGAGATGTAGTCATCACGATGGATGCCGACCTGCAGGATTCGCCCGACGAGATTCCCGAACTGCGCCGCATGATCCTCGAAGAAGGGTACGACCTGGTATCCGGCTGGAAGAAGAAGCGCCGCGACCCGGTCGGCAAACGCTGGCCGAGCAAATTCTTCAACTGGACGGCGCGCCGGGTCTCTGGCATCAAACTCCACGATTTCAACTGCGGGCTGAAGGCCTACCGCCGCAAGGTCGTCAAGTCGATCGAGGTCTACGGCGAGATGCACCGTTTCATTCCGATTCTGGCGAAGCAGGCCGGGTTCCGCCGTATCGGCGAAAAGGCCGTCGAGCACCACGCCCGCAAATACGGCTGTTCGAAGTTCGGCCTCGAACGTACCGTGAAAGGCTATCTGGATCTGATCACCGTGCTGTTCATGACGCATTTCGGCCGCTCGCCGATGTATTTCTTCGGCAGTCTGGGAACGCTGATGTTCCTTATCGGCGGCGGGACTACGGTGTGGATCATCGCCGCAAAGATCTGGAAACAGGTACACGGACTGTCGCTGCGCCCGGTCACCGATCAGCCGCTCTTTTACCTGGCGATCCTCGCCGTGATCCTCGGCGTGCAGTTGTTCCTGGCGGGGTTCCTGGGCGAGCTCATCAACCGGGGTTCGTCGGACAGGAATAAATACCTGATTGATAAAACTTTGTAAATAATTATGATACAACGAATCCAAACACTCCATCTGCTCATCGTCACGGCGCTCATGGCCGTTACGCTCTTTGCCCCGCTGGCTTGGTTCGCGGGCGATGCGGGTGAGTTCCGGCTCTATGCCTTTTCCCTGCAGACCTCGGCCGGAGAGGCCGTACAGTCGACCGTCTACATGGGCGTCGTGCTGGCACTGGCCTGCGTGCTGCCTTTCATTACGATCTTCCTGTTCAAACGCCGCCTGCTCCAGATCCGGCTCTGTGTCGTGGAGATCGTGCTGCTGATCGGTTCTGCGGTTATGGAAGCGGCCTATTATTTCCTCAGTTGGCGGGTTTTTTCCGAACTTTCGTTCCATACGCAGGGTTTCCGGCCCGCCATCGCACTGCCGCTCGTGTGCCTGTTGTTCGCATACCTCGCTGCACGGGCTGTTTTCCGCGACGAACTGATGGTACGTGCCGCCGATAGAATACGCTGACGCGCGCCATACGACCGGACGTGGCATCAATCGGCCCGTCCGCTGAATATATCCCGCTTGCGGGATATATTTTTTTGTGCCTGCCGGAGCCGTCCGGCGGTTGAAAGGCATTCCTTGGCATTCGATTTGAAGCGGATATACAGGAAATTAGGAAATTCATTCATTCCTGTCTAAAATAAACGCTTCTATGAAAAAATCGAACTTTTGGAAGTTATTGTCCGGCACGGCGTTCTTTGCCGCCGTGGCCCTGGCCTCATGTGTGGACGATAACGACGACAAGGGGATGCCTTATCTCGAAGTCACCCCCGACGTGCTCACGTTCAATGCCGACGGTGCCCCGGAAGGCGCCTCCGCATTCACCGTAAAGAGCAACCGCCCCTGGACGCTCGAAGTGCTGGAGGGCAGCGACTGGGTTACGCCCTCCGCAACTCAGGGCTCGGGCGACGGTACCGTCGAATTCACCATCCCCGCGAGCAACGTGGGCCGTATCGCCAAGCTCTCGTTCAACCTGAAGAACGCATATGGCGCCTATTGGACGAAAGAGGTCACCATCGAGCAGGGCGAGGCGCCCAAGGCCGGCGAGGTGAGCGCGCTGGTGGCCTACATCAAGAACACGTGGCCGAGCCTCGAAAGCGGTACCGAAGAGCTGAATTACAGCCAAAAGACGATCCCCGCCGTGATCCTCGCCAACAACGAGGGCGGCAACAATTTCGGCAAGCTCTATGTCGGCGACAACATCACGCTGCCCAACTCGGCCATCATCCTTTACAGCACGACCGAGTTTACCCGCGATAACAGCGCGAAATATCCGGTCGGCAAGAAGGTTACGCTCGACTTGTCGGCCGCCCAGTATGCGCCCTACGGCAATCTGCGCGAGCTGAAGAACGTCGTGGTGACCGTCTCCGACGATCCCGCCGTCGAGGTGGCCGTGCCGACGCTTTCGGCCGCGACGCTCAACGAGGGCAATTACCAGGGGCAGTATGTCCGGGTCACGAACCTCACGCCGCAGTCGTCGTTCGTCGGCGAGGCGTGGGCGACTTCCGCCAAGCGCGTCGTGCGAGACTGTCCAGAGCTATATGGCTACGGCAACCGATGCCGCCGGTTTCGCCGCGATCACGATCGCCGACAAGACGGGCGCCCTGCTCGGTACCGCCGAACAGAATTTCAAGAACATACAGGTCATCCCGACCATGCCTTCGGACGTGGCCGCATTCGTCGCTTCGGGGGCTTCGCTCGGCATCTCGCCCGAGGATAACCTCGTGCTGGCTTCGACGTCGGGCGCTACGGCGACCGTGACCGTCACGGCCAACATCGCGTGGACGGCCACCATGAGCGGCGACGGCTTCACGATCTCACCCCAGGGCGGGGATAACAACGGTACGGTCACCGTCACGGCGACCGCAGCCAATGAAACCTCCGCATCGAAAGACCTGGGCAGCATCACCTTCTCGGGCGAGGGCGTCACGCCGCTGACCCTGCGTGTCGCGCAGGCCGCCAAGCCGAGTGCCGAGCCCAAGACGGTTGCCGAATTCGTTGCCTTCGTCAAGGGGCTGGCTCCTGCTTCGGGCGCCGAGGCTTCGCTCGGAGAGTGGACGGGACAGACCGTTCAGGGATATATCGCCGCCAACGACGCGGGCGGCAACCTTTACCAGATGATCTCCGTCGTGGATAACACCGGGGATGCCGGTTCGGGTATCCTGCTCGGCGATGCGGCGTACGAAACCGTCGCCGACTACCCGGTCGGTGCCCGGATCACGCTGACCCTCGATGCGACGAGTACGGTCTACAACTCCTACGGCCTGTATAAGATCAATAAGGTAACGACCGCGGTCGACAACTCGTCGCCCGTGCAGATGGTCGTGCCGTCCGTCACCCTCGCGCAGTTCAATTCGAACGATTATATGGGTATGAACGTGAAGGTCACGGGGCTCGCATTCAAGGGCGAGGCCGGCGAGATGTGGTACAGCGGTACGGCCAACTATTCGACCCGCCTGTTTACCGACGGGAGCGGCGACCTGGCTGTGCGTACCTACAAGACCGTCGCATGGGGCGGCGAGTTGATCTCGTCGACCGTGACGACCGGTTCGCTGACCGGCGTGGCCGAAGTCTACGACGGTGCGGCGCAGCTCTACCCGCAGTCCGCGGCGGATGTCGCCGACTTCAAGGTCGATGCTTCGACGCCCGTGATTACGGAGGTCGACCCCGCATCGCTGACCTGGGGTGCCGAAGAGACGGTAACCAAGGATGTTGAGGTTACGGTCGTCAACCTCGGGTCGAACGCCCTGACGGTCGATAACGATGCGATTGCGCCCTTCACGGCCGTCGTCAACGGTACCACCGTTACCGTCACGCCTCCGGCTCCCAACACGACTTCCGACGACATCGTACGCACGATGACCGTCTCGGTTGCGGGCGGTAACAGCCGCGAGGTTACGCTCACGCAGTTCGCGGCCGGGTCGGGCGGCGATACCAAGGGCATCTATACCTCCATGAGCCAGTTCATCCCGGCTTCCACCAGCACGACCGACCGTTACTATCCTTCCAACTCGACGATCGACGGCCAGCCCGCTACGGGTTTCAAGCTCGGGACGAGCAGCCTTGCCGGCGTATTCACCTCCGAGGCGCTGGGGGCATCGCTCACGGGCGACAAGAAACTGTCGTTCTATGCCGTGGCATGGACGGGCAAGGCCGCCACGGTCTACATCCGTGTCAACAACGGCGGTGCGGTGAGCGGTGCCGACAACCATGCGATCACGGCCAGTGCCGGTGCCACGGGGTCGGGCAACGACTTCACCTTCACCGACGTGACCGATTCCGATTACTACACCTTCCAGCTCACGGGGCTGACCGCCGCATCGACCGTGACGATCTCCACGTCGCCCGACTTCACGGCGGCATCGGATCGCAATACGGGGCGTGCCATCGTGCTGGGCGTACAGGTCTATTGATATGAAGAGGATGCGTAAATATCTGATACGAACGCTCCTCGGGGTTGCTGCGGTCGTGGCGGCGGGTTTCGCCGCCACCTCCTGCAGTGACGACTCCGATTCGGGTTCCGGGGTCTTCCGCGTGGAGTGGGATCCCACCAAGACCGTGCACCCCGACCGGGAGGGCGCTGCCGTGCTGATCGTGGACGGCCGCGAGGGGACATCGTGGAGGGCCGAGATCACGGCGGGCGCTGACTGGGTTTCGTTCAACCGTACGGCTCCGGGCGGGCAGACCGTCAAGACCGGTGTTGCCGGAACGAGCCTCGCGGCTCGCAATCAGTATGTCTATTACTGGCCGAACGACACCCGGGGAGAGCGGCATGCCATGATCCGCTTCACGTTCGACGGGCAGGCGCCCCTCGAACTGGAACTCACACAATACAGCACCTCGGCAGCCGACGATGTCTACCAGACGGGCCATAACCTTGTCTGGCCGGAAATCCCGGCCCGGAAATCCGACGATGCGTATGTCTATGTGACGCATTTCGCCCTGCTGCGCAACCAGAATACGGGTGCAACCTACAACGCCCGCAACTTTACGATGTGCTTCGACAAGACCAAGTTCGCCGCCTGGTGGGTGGCCTATCCGCTCCACAGCGCTTACACGGGTTCGGGGCGTGTCGAAACCTGGGCATACGACCCCAAGATCGCCGCCGAGTACCAGGCCAATCTGACCAAAAGCTATCCGGCACGGAATTTCGACCGCGGGCACCAGATCCCCAACGCCGACCGCAGCGGGAATGCCACGATGCAGGCACAGACCTTCTATTTCTCGAATATGACGCCCCAGAATTACAGCCTGAACCAGAATCCCTGGGCGGCGCTCGAGAAGATGGCGCGCGACAACTGGATGTGCTCCGATACGCTCTATGTCGTCACGGGCGCCTATTGGAATCCCGGCAGCACCTTTGCCACGCCCGATATCGACGGCAAGCAGTGTCCCGTGCCGAACTACTATTTCAAGGTGTTCGTCCGCACGGTCAAGGGCAATGTCCGCCAGGCGGGCGACCGGCTGGGCGACTATCCGGCCGACCAGCTGAAGTCCATCGGGTTCTGGGTCGAAAATGCGGGCGGACAGGGGACTGCAAGGAGCTGGGTGAAAAGCGTTTCGGAGGTCGAAAGCCTCACGGGTTTCGAATTCTTCCCTTCGGTGCCCGCCGCCGTCAAGGCGCAGAAAGACGCCGCCTCGTGGGGACTGTAAAACCTTAAAATTTCAGAACGATGAAAAAACGATTGATATTCACCCTGTTGCTGGCGGCATTCATTGTGGCGTGCTTCGCGCAGAAGCCCTACAAGGTGATGTTCTACAACCTGGAGAATTTCTTCGATACGATCAACGACCCCGAGGTGCTCGACGACGAGTTCACCCCCGAAGGGCCCAAACAGTGGAACTCGGCCAAGTACAACCGCAAGCTGGGCAACATCGAACGGGTATTGTTCGACCTTGCGGCTGCCGACAAGGTCTATCCTGCCGTGATCGGCGTGTCGGAGGTCGAAAACCGCTCCGTGCTCGAGGATATCGTGGCGGCGCCCAAACTGGCGCCAGCCGATTATCGTATCGTGCACTACGATTCGCCCGAGGCGCGCGGCGTCGACGTGGCTTTTCTCTACCGCCCCGAAGTCTTCAAACTGGAGGGCAGCTATCCGGTGAAAACCGTCGTGCCGTCGCTCCCCAATTTCAAGACCCGTGACATCCTGACGATGTGGGGAAGGATCGACGACGAACCCTTCTTCTTCATGGTGGCGCACTGGCCTTCGCGGCTGGGCGGCAAGGACGCTTCGGAATTTAAACGCATCGCCGTCGGGGAACAGATGCGCCGGATCGCCGATTCGGTGCTGAAAGCCGACCCCGCGACCCGGATCGTTGCCATGGGCGACTTCAACGACGACCCGACGGATCCGAGCATGGCCGAAGGCCTGGGTGCCCGAACGCGCATGAAGGAGCTCGAACCCGGCGATTTCTACAATCCCTTCGGGGACATGCTGCGTGCGGGGATCGGTACGCTCGCCTACGGCGACGCCTGGAACCTTTTCGACAACATCGTGGTCTCGGGGAACATGGTCTCGGGCGACGACGGTATGCAACTGCGCAAGGCTCCCGGTTCGAAGTACTACGGCAACATCTTCCGCAGGCATTACATGGTGCAGCGGGAGGGGCAGTACAAAGGTTATCCGCTGCGTACCTATGTGGGAAACAACTTCCAGGGCGGTTACAGCGACCACTTCCCGGTGTATATCTATTTTGCCAAATAATTTAGCTACATAGTCTATGAAAGTCAAAATTCTACTGATTTTAGTACTCTCCGTCACCACGCTGACCGCCTTTGCACAGGACGGCGGCGTCAGGGGCAGGGTCGTTTCGCGTGCGGGGCGTGTGGCCCTCGACGGCGTGAAGGTTACGATGACGCCGGGCGACGTGACCGTGATGTCCGATGAGCGGGGTAATTTCCTCATCGAGAATGTCCCTGCGGGCGAATACTCGCTGCAGTTCGAGACCCCCGAGTTCGAACCCCTCACCATCGCCGTGCGCGTGGGTTCGCAGGTGCGCGACATCAATGCGGTCGTGTTGGTGCCCGACGTACCCCGGCAGATGATCGACGACGCCGTGTTCGCCGAGTTCGACATGGAGACCGTCGACGATGCGCAGGCATTGCCTACGTCGCTCTCGGCCTCCAAGGACATCTTCAACAACATTGCGTCCTACAAATTCAGTGAGATGCGCTTCAACGTCCGCGGTTACGATTCGCAGTACCAGGACGTCTACATGAACGGCATCCGGCTCAACGACGCCCTCACGGGCTATACGCCGTGGTCGCTGTGGAGCGGCCTGAACGACGCCACACGTAACCAGGAGGTGACGTCGGGTATCGTGGCCTCGGACGTCGGGCTGGGCGGCATCGGCGGTACGACCAACATCATCACCAGCCCGTCGCAGATGCGCAAGGGGTTGCGTGCCAGCCTCGTGAACGGCAATTCGATGTACCGTTTCCGTGCAATGGTCACCTATGCCTCGGGCTATCAGGACAACGGCTGGTCGTATGCCTTTTCGGTTTCGACCCGCCAGGGCGGCAACTCCTATGTCGACGGCGTTTACTACAATGCGTTCGGTTATTTCGCCGCCGTCGAAAAGCAGTTCGGCCAGCGCCACCGCCTGGCGCTGACCCTGTTGGGTGCCCCCACCGAACGCGGTGCGCAGCAGGCCGCCACGCAGGAGGCCTACGACCTGGTAGGCAACAACTATTACAACCCCAACTGGGGCTGGCAGGACGGCAAGAAGCGCAATGCCCGCGTGCGTAATAACCATGAACCCATCGTGATGCTCAACTACACGTTCGACATCTCCGACCGTTCGAAGTTGGAGCTGGCCACGGCACTGCGCTTCGGCAAGAACGGTTACTCGGCACTGACGTGGCAGAACGGCCCCGACCCGCGCCCCGACTACTACCGTTACCTGCCGAGCTATTTCGCACTCGACAAGAACTATGTCGGTGCCGCATGGCAGCAGGTCTACTGGCAGGCCAACTACCAGAACATCCGCCATTTCGACTGGGAGCAGATGTACCAGACCAACTATAACCAGAACGATCCCCTCGACGAGCAGATCTACGGCCCCGGCCGGCGGTCTAACTACATGGTCGAGGAGCGCCATACCGACCAACTGGACTGGAACCTCGTGGCCAGTTTTTCGCATATCTTCCGCGACGATTCCAGGATCAACGGCGGACTTTCGCTGCGCCGTAACCGTACGGAGTACTACTCGCAGGTGAAAGATCTCCTGGGGGGCGAATATTGGGCCGACATCGACAAATTCGCCGAACGCGATTTCGGTTCGAATACGCAGGCCTACCAGAACAACCTCGACTATTACAACAAGTACGGCCATGCGCATGCCGCCAAGGTGGGCGATAAGTACAGCTACGATTACTATGCCCACGTGCTCAGCACCCGGGCGTGGGCATCGTACGGCTTCAACGTCGGCGGCTTGGGCATCACCGTGGGCGGCGAAGTGGGCTATGCGAAACTTTGGCGCGAGGGTTTGTGGCGCAAGGGGCTCTTCCCCGACAATTCGAAGGGCGACTCCCGAAAACTGGATTACCTGACCTACAAGGCCAAGGGTAACTTCTCATACCGCTTCTCCGCGGCGCATGCCGTCGAGGCGAACGTCGTCTACATGCAGGAAGCGCCCGAGTTTCAGTCCTCGTTCGTTTCGCCCCGTACGCGCAACACCACGACACCGGGGCTTTCGGCCGAGCGCGTCCTCGGCGTGGATGCGTCGTACAACCTGCGCTACGGCGATTTCAAGGCGCGCATTTCGGGCTATTATACCCGCATCTACGACCAGTCGAAGGTGATTTCCTATTACGACGACGTGGCGGCCACCTTTACTAATTTCGCCATGAGCGGCATCGACAAGGTGCATTTCGGCCTCGAGGCGGCCGTCTCGATCCCGATCTACCACACGCTAGCCCTGAACGGCGCCGTGAGCTGGGGACAATATACCTACGATTCGAACCCCTATTACCTGCAAACGCAGGACAACAGCGGCGATATCGTCTCCGACGGTTATGTCTACTGGAAGGATTTCCGGGTCGAGAGCACACCCCAGACGGCCGTCAACGTCGGCCTGTCGTGGCGCTCGAACAACAACATCTACCTCTCGGCCGACTTCAACTATTACAACAACATGTATCTCTCGATGAGCCCGATCTACCGTACCGACGCCGTAATCACGGGCGGCATGGCGTCCGGCGACATCGAACACCTGCGCCGCCAGGAGAAGTTCGACTCGGCCTATACGCTCAATGCCAGCATCGGCAAGAACTGGTATATCCACCGCAAGTACACGCTGGGATTCAGCCTCGACGTCAAGAACATTCTGAACAATCAGGACATCAAGACCGGCGGCTATGAGCAGACACGCCTCTCGAAGAATACCGAGACCACCGTGACGACCTACCAGGCTTTCGACTCGAAGTATTTCTACATGTTCGGTACGACCTATTACCTCAATCTCTATTTCCGTTTCTGACGGCTGGACGAATAAAACATGAATGCTATGGATAAATTATTCAAATTGTTACTGGCGGCTGCCGCAGCCCTGTTTTTCACAGGCTGTTACAGCGATTACCTGAATCCGGGGCCGGCCAGGGTCTACACCCGCGCCGATTTCGAGGCGAAGGGACTGGAATACATTTCCGTCGGGGAGCTGAAGGCGCGCTTCCGGGCCGAGAATGCGGGTATGAACGACGGTACCGTGGCGTCGTGGACGGTCGACGAGCCGCTGTTCACCTCGGGCAAGGTTATTTCGACCGACCGCTTCGGCAATGTCTACAAGTCGGTATACCTCTACGACGAGGCATCCGAGTCAGCCATCGAGCTCAAGCTCAATACGGGCAACTACCTGTTCCATCCCGTCGGGCAGATCGTCTACGTCGACCTCGAAGGGCTCGTGCTGGGGAACTACCGCGGCATGGTCAGCATCGGTACGACCTCCTACAATGCGAGCTATTCGAACGACAATATCGAAAGCAAGATCATGCAGGACGAGCACATCTTTTCGGGCGAACAGCAGCCGATGCTGAAGTCCGATACGCTGGTCGTCACGCGCGACAACTACCTGACTGTGCTGTCGGACGACGACCTGGGGCGCCTGGTGCGTTTCGAAGGGGTCGAAAGCCGCTTCGGCACGGCGCCGTGGGGCTATAAGAACACCTTTCCCAATTATTTCGCCAATTCCGTCTCCTACGACGTGAATTCCCCCGGGTGGGAGGATATCGACCAGTGGGCTACCTGGGCGACGATGCGCATGTTGCCCGGTACGAATGCCGACACGTTTTTCTACGGCTCGGCCTGGTTCACCTACGATGCGCAGGCCGCCGGTACCGGCACGAATGCCGCTCCGGGTAACTATGTGGTGCGTACGAGCGGTTACAGCCAGTTCCGCGACAACAAAATCCCCGTATCCGGTTCGGTCGTTGACCTGACGGCCATCTATACCAAGTTTACCAACGGCTCGGGCAATTATGCGACCTATCAGCTGACGCTCAACACCGACCGGGACGTGGTGGTGAAGTGATACCGCCCCTCCCCGGGACGAGGCGGTGTCCCGATAAGCGTTCATACCCTGCGCAAACGGGGGGGCGTATCCGGGAAACGCATACGAAAAAAGGCTGTCTGACAAATCTCAGACAGCCTTTTTCAGATACCGGCACTCAGCGTTTGTTCCACGCGCTCGAAGTCTGGTAATAGCCGATGGCGCGCGAGACCTGTTCGGGGTTTTCCGTTTCCATCGGTTCGAGGTTGTGGGGATTGTCCTCCGTGGGAACGACCCGGTACTGTTCGAAGCGGCGCACGGGCGAAAGGATCGTGAACACGTCGCCTTCGAGGTAGCCCAGATCCTGGTAGGTTGCGATGAACGCGCGGTTGACATAGCCCTCGTCGTAAATGCTGCGGCCGTAGAAATGCGAGTCGTAACTCATGTTGAGCAGCGAAAGCAGGGTAGGCATCAGGTCGATCTGCGAAACGATGCCCCCGACATGCTGCGGCTCGACGAAGCCCGGGGCGTAGATCAGTGCCGGGATATGGTATTTTTCGAGCGGGATTTCCGTACGGCCCGCGCTCGATGCGCAGTGGTCGGCCGTGATGAGGAAAATCGTATTGGCGAACCAGGGTTGTTTCGACGCTTCGGCGAAGAACCGCCCCAGTGCATAGTCGGTATACATCACGCCTCCGTTGCGCGACTTGGCGTCGTGCGGTATGCTGACCTTCCCGGCCGGGTAGGTGAACGGGCGGTGGTTGCTCACCGTCATGACATGTGCGAAGAACGGCTTGCCGTCGCCGGCGTCTTCGTTGAGCGTGCGGATGACCTTCCGGTAGGCGTCTTCGTCGCAGACGCCCCAGATGTTGGCGAAGGTGATCTCTTCGGGCTTGTAGCTTTTCTGGTCGACGATGTCGTATCCGTTGCCCGAGAAGAAGGTCTCCATGTTGTCGAAATAGCTGTTGCCGCCGTAGAAATAGGTCACGTTGTAACCCTTGTCGCGCAGCAAGGCTCCTGTGGAGTGCATTCCGGCGTTGTTCGGACGCTTGATGATGCTCTGGCCCGGGCAGGGCGGCAGCGAGAGCGTCACGGCCTCCAGGCCGCGCACCGTGCGGTTGCCCGTGGCGTATACGCGGTCGAACGCCAGTCCCAGTTTGTAGAGCGAGTCGAGTGCGGGCGTGATCCGTTCCGTGTTACCGAACCGCTCCATGTACGAGGCGCTCATGCTCTCCATGGTGATCAGCACGATGTTGCGGCGGATCTCCTCCCCTTCGGCGCGCACGGCGTGCAGGTTGTCGCCCGTGCTTTGGTAGACCCCGTGCACGAAGGCTTCGGCCTCGGCTTCGGGACGCGTGAGGTAGAACTGTTCGTAGTCGAGCGTGTTCTTGACGAAGGCGTCGTAGAACTTGTAGAGTCCGTTGGCCTGCAATTCGTTGACGTAGACGTTGTCGCTGTCCTGGAAGCGGGTGTTGAAGTTCAGCAGCCCGATCGCGGCGAACAGCGCCGCGACGTAGGCCGGTCCGATTACGGCTTTCCACCTCCAGCCTTTCAGGCATTCGGTCTGCACGAGTTCGCTGCGGAAGAAGTACCACGTCACGAGCAGCGTCACGACGACGATGCCCAGCGTCATCGGAATGACGGGGTAGGACTCCATGATGTTGCCCACGACCTCGTTGGTATAGACCAGGTAATCGACGGCGATGAAGTTGTAGCGGACGCCGAATTCGCTCCAGAAGAAATATTCGCTGATGCCGTTGAAGATGATGGCGCCCACGTAGACGACGATGAAGAGGGCGAACCACACCGTGGTCCAGTGGCTGCGGAATCCGGGCAGGAAGAGCCGCAGTGCGAAGCTGCCGGCCCAGTAGCCCAGCACATAGAGGGCGATTCGCGGCGCGACGCTTCCGTATTCGTCGAAGATCGTGTTGAAGAACGCCACGTAGCAGAACGCCGCCACGAGCAGGGCGAGGAGGATGTAGCCCCACGGCTTTCTGTACTTGGTGCGCGAAACGCTCAACATGAAGAGCCAGAGGAAAATGAATCCCGCCGTCGCGGCGCAGAAATCGTTCACGGCGCCCAGCAGGAAGACTTCGCACCATTCGCCGAATGAGAAGGCGAGTGAGGTGGTCTGCTCATTGAAAAGCAGTACGACGCGCAGCACGAGGCCGGCGGCGACGGTCAGCAGCGACAGTTTGAGATAGAGGCCGGAGACCAGCCGAATACTTTTTTGCATGATGAATTTGGGAATTAACGGTACAAAGTTAACCATTTTCAGCCCGTTCGGAAAAAGAAAAGGCAGTCAACCGGGTGACTGCCTTGTTCTGTTGTTTTGAAAAATCGTTTGTTTTGGTGCTTACTTCGACGGGCGCATGACGCCCTTCACGAGGTTTCCGTCCGCAAGGATCTTCTTGGCGAGCGCCTGCACGTCGGCGTTGGTCAGGTCGCGGATCGCCTGTTCGT
>OGIH01001443.1_pt1 | contig 12872 bp, 20 predicted proteins | sample 1571721 | NCBI WGS metagenome assembly OGIH01 (sample SAMEA2582068, study PRJEB24529) | metagenome | biome: Human gut stool | place: China | collected 2011
GCTGTGCGGCGGAGAAGTCAGCGGTATCCTCGATGCGAGAAAGACAGATAAAAATCTTTGAGCCACCTAATGTTTCTGCCATTTCCTGAAGCCTATCTGTATCAGCATACATACCATATTCAATGATAGTACAAGTACTAATTCCTTCTTTAATGGAATCCATTACCTTACGTACTTCATCGAAGGATGACATATTATGACCTCCGTCAGACATAAAGATGAAATTAAATAATTCACCTGCTCTAGATTTGGCTTTATCGATAAGAGTACCTGTCAACTCAAGTGGCTTAACAAAATCAGTACACCCCTTAGAGACAATATACTTATCGATGAGTTTATTCAATTCAAGAATATCATCCTTGGTTTTCAATTGAGCAAACTCCTTAACGATACCTACATCTTTGCCATCTGCAAAATAAATTAATGTAATAGTATCGTCGTTGCTGACAATCTCAGACAATCTAGCTTTCAATTGAGTTCTAATTGACTTCAATTCTCTCCACATAGATCCTGAGATATCAACACAGAATACGTGATTAACCTTTGTAGAAACCTCCTTGTTTACTACCTCAGGATTAATCATGTTACTAACTTTAGCAATACCTAGATTGCTACTTAATTGAACACTCTCTTTCTGATAACTGTTACAATTTACCATAAGTTTATTTATTTAAATTTGACAGGAGCACTATTACTCCTGCCCTCAAACTTAAGGTTTCCAAGGGTTTTGAAACGGGCAAAAAAAATAAAAGAGTGATAATCACTCTTTATATATGGTATCCTCCATAGAAAAATATAAATACATAGAATCTTCTCTACTTCTATAGGTATAATAATTATTCTTTCTTATTAGGTTCAAAACTGACATTTCTGTAGTTGACTTACATCCATTGTCCATATTAGAATAGGCTAGTCTTATGGTATTATATTTATAGATGAAAGAAAGAATCCTATTTCCTCTATTTGAATAGGTGTTATTGTATCCAGAAGTTCCAGAATGAATTCTAGATAATGAATATGCTACATTTATAAGATTATTTATAATTATAATATTTAAATTTTTATTTATATATTTTGATTCTAGAATAAGTTTAATAACATCTATAAAATTATCAGTATAACTGTCGTTATTAAATATAGTCTCACTAAACATCATAGATACTTCATCTTTTTCTATATCAGAAATATCTTTTCTAGATACATAAAGAAGTATATTTTCTTCTAATGGGATATTATAATTAATTAAACACCTTCTATCGTTTAATATGAATTCAATATCTTCAGGTTCTAATTCTATCTTCAACCTTTTAATTGTTTTAATCAATCTTCTAACTAAATTTTCTGGTGTCATTATTATATTAATATTTTAATTCACACTTAAGGTCTTCAAGGCTTAAATAAAAAAAAAGCAGGCTAGTCATCACGACTTACCTGCTCGCATTAGCTGAGAATTGTCAAAATTAGCAATATGAATAATGAACTGGAATTTTCTCAGCTAAGAAATACTAATACATTCTTAAGGTTTCAAAGGGTTTTAAAACGGAAAGAAATTATGTTAAAAGAGGGTTTATAAACCTCTAAGACCTTAATGATGAGAAAATTTAGGAGTTAAGTTACTATTATTCACTTAACTCCCATGGATTATGAATTAACCCATTCCTTTAGAGTCCTTATAGAATTCAAATCTTTTTCAAATTCTTCTGGGACTTCGATTAAAATAAATTTAGTTTTCATGTTGCTAAATTTAATTTATAATCTATTTAGTTCTCACCAAATCCTAGATCTATTGGCGTAGATCTAGGATTTACTTATTGTTCTTAATGGTAAAATAAGTCAAAATCCAAATAAAATAAGATCCTATAGTAATAAATTAGAAACTTAATCTAATCTTACTATAGGATCTTTATATTTTCGATGAGCGAAGCTCATCATATAATACCTTTATTAACTCATCATTAAGGCTTTGAAGGCTTTCTAGACGGTAGGAATAAAAAAAATAGAAAGAGAGGAATTATCCTCTCTTTATTTTATTATCCTAAAATTTCAGGACATATATACCCAATAAATGACATACATCTACAGAATCCTTCATATCTAGGTAGTTCCCTAAGCCTTTTTACTTTATTAGAATACCCTATTTCTGCCAACGTAACTGATCTAACTCCGTATGGACTAACTATACTGTCAAAAGCAAAATAAGGAACCTTGCTTTCTTCATAAGTTACATAAAAGTCATCATATATGAAAGGTTCAGAGTACATATTAGACTTATTAATAGAGCTAACTATTGATACACAAGATTTAATTGTACATTGTCTTCTTCCAGTAGATAATTCTCCTGACATAAGACTCATGATTTTCTCATTAGTAGCCTTATAATCATGAGATCCAGTAAATCTAGCAGTCTTCACTCCAGGAGCTCCTCCTAGTGCATCAATAAAAAGACCAGTATCCTCTGACATAAGGTATGTGTCAGAATTCCTATACTCTTCAGGCAATCTATCAAAATAATATGATAATTTCTGATTAGCATTTCCTTCTACAGTGTCACAATCTTCAGGAGCTTCTCCATCAGGAATATGTATATCACTAAGAGTTAATAGATTAATTTCATTCGTTAGGTTCTTATATTCAAGAAACGTCTTGAAATCATCTATTTTATTCTTACTAGTAGTTGTGAATATTACTGTTTTCATATATTTATTCTTTATAAAAGTTCATCTAATACCAGTCCTAAATCTTTAAATTCCGGAATATCAGCACCTATGACTTCACTTCCGTTCATATAAAGAATATATCCTATTCTTATATTAATAACTTCATCAGAGTTTGAGAAGAAGATATTTAATCTATCTTCCTTAACTCCATCACAATCTACTGACTCTATTTCACTAAGAATTTCAAATCTTTCAGATAGGTAATTCTTTAGTTCTAATAGATCTGTTACAGTTATTCTAATAAGATTAACTGATTTTTCTTTTATTTCCATATTTTAATTTTAAATTAATAAATTTATCATGTTATGAATACATAAAATTCAACAGCTCATGAAGTGATTGAGTTCTAGAGCTAGGATATTTCAATGCAGAATTTATCCTAACCTTCCAATTTTCTACTCCTAGATTTCTACCAATTTTAGATGACAAATCATAACTTATCATACTAACTTCTCCATTAGAGCTATTAGATCCAGTCCTAATCCATTCTATCGCTTCTTTTATTACTGAAGATGATATAGAATAAACTAATGTAGAAGACGACCTAACAACAGCTAATGTCATCAAAGCTACTCCTTGAACTGTATTTAAATCAACTCCACATACATTAGTCTTTAATAGGGAATTTATTAATTCATTCTCCTGATTAATATTAATCTGACTAGGTATTGGTTGTTGGTTTATAGGATTAAAACTTCCTCCCATAAATAAATTAGACGGTTGTGAATTTGTAGAATAATTATATCTAGGTTCATCGTCCTCACCTGGAAGTTCACTTCCTCTTTCCTCATCCAGAACATCATACACTACTTTTCTTATGTGAGAATCCAATTCTTCTCTAGTAGTAGGAAATGGATCTGACGTATAATGAGTATAAGGATTTATTCTATTAGGCTCGTTTGTTTGAGTATATCCTGAGAATGATATTCCAGACTGAGGATTATACTGGAATGGATTTGAATAATTATTAAATCCAGGTTGAGCAGCTTGATTGGTTATATATCCCTTAAACTTTTCCAGTGTTACTCTATTTCTTTGAGTGTCATTTACATCAACGACTATCTCAATATCACTGTTTCTATCAACATCTATTAGACTTAATATTTGTCTAATAGTTGCTAATTTGGATGTAAATTTAATTTTCATACCTTATTAGTTTATTTAGTTTAATTACACTTATAAGGCTTTCAAGGGTTGTTCTGATCACTGTGGATATTTATTGATTGTAGACTATTAGTCTCCGAGTTATATATTACCTCAGTAATACCTCCAGTTTTAACATCAGTATCCAGATTTATTACTTTCCCAAACTTATACTTTTCATTACCTGAATACGCTATGTGACCATGAGATAATATTGTTCCTGAGGATGTCTTAGTGAATGATCTATCTTGCTTATCAATATCTCTAGTTCCAGATATTAGAGTTCCTACTCCTTGATATAATAAATTCATTCGTCTAGTTACTATTAGTTCATTCCTTAATCCTGCATGACAACATATAATAGGATCACTCATTGATCCAGCTCTAAGAACAATAAATTCTTTTAGGTCATTAATGAATGATTCAAGATCCTTCCTAAAGCTTTCTGACTCCTTATTAAGTTCAGAGAGTGTAGAGTTTGAGAACTCCTTACTTACTGGAGGCAATCCATTAACCCATCTCCTCAGGTGAAGTTCATGATTTCCCTCCAAGAAAATAATATTTCCTTTATTTGACTTATGTAATTTAATTAAAAACTTCAATGTCTCAACTGGATATTTTCCTCTATCACAATAATCTCCATGAAATACGTAAAGGTCATTATCATTGAAGTCTATCTTAGATAAGTTATTTATATCAGAATGTATATCTCCTATCAAATGAATCATCCTTTCTTGATCCACCTTTACATAATAATCTATATTAGCTATCTCTGTCCAATACTCTCCTATATCACTCAAGGAGTCTATTTCAACTATTTTATTTCCATGAGTACATGTCTTTAAATTGAAATTCAGATACTTCAATATTAACTCCTCTATTGACTTTTTAGGAATATCTAGGAAGATGGAATGTTTTGATCTTTCATTTAATATGAAGAATATATTATTAGGTATACTGAAGGATTTAAGAAATACCTTATATCCAAATATTAATGCAAGATCAGATATTTCATTTATATTTCTCCCACTAAGGTTACAGCAGTCTATTACTATAAAGTTTCCTTTAGACATTCTTTCTATGATAGATGATTTAAATAACTCATCTACCTTAGATCTGTTTACCCTATCTAAGCTTAATCTTAGGTTTAGATTATCATCATAATCATATGATCCTATTAAAGATCGTATTGCATCTTTACTAATAGTAAACTTCTCCAAAGAATTTTCTTTAATCCAGGTAGTCTTACCAGATCCAGGAACTCCTCTAAGAATTAATATACTTTTCATTTATTCAACTTTGTAATTTGTTCTAAATACTTTATAACATCTTCTCCAAAATGTTGAAACTAGATCTAATGCGTCTTTATTTTCTGGTTTATCAGGAGGATTACATTCATATACTGATTGCTCTCCTTCACATTTATCAATCATCCATCCTCCAAACCAAAATAATATAGTATCTCCATTCTTTATTTCTACATCATTTGGATAATGAGATACATAATATTCTTTTCCGTCAATTTTTACAATTTTTGTTTCTATCTCCATAATTTTCTTTCATTACACAATTAAGGCTTTAAAGGGTAAGAAAAAAAAATAAAGAGGAATTAAATCCTCTTTTATTTAATTATGTCTCAAATTTAGATTTCATGTACTTTACAATCCTTTCATACTTACTATCCTCTAATGAGCTAAAATATATCTTCAGACTTTTCTGATAATAAGATTTTATCAACTTCTTAGAAGATCTATCAAATTTAGAGATTCTAAATAAATTACCAGATATAAAATCTCCAACCTTATGAATTGAGTAAATATATTCAAGTTCAGTACTGAATACATCTCCTATATGTTCATCTCCTACCTCTTTACAGAATTCTTTAAATTCACTTAGATACATATTACTCTAACAGGTTTATTATAGTAACATTATTATAATTAGATGTAGATCTATCTTCATATGAATTAGTAGTATACACATGATCATACACTGAGCTAAGCTTTAATAATCCTTGTTCTTGTATCATATGAGTTACTATTAGGTTTAATGACTTCATTTTAACTCCATTAGACTTTAATTCACTAGCTAATTTTAAGAAAGTTCCACCTCCGTCACTAAGATCATCAACTACATAAAAATCTTTATTACTATAATAATCATAATATTCAGGAGTAAGACCTTCAATAACTACTGACCCTACAGATCCGTCATTCAATCTACGCTTACTACAATGAAATGTTTTATTCGAATCTACTATCTCATTCAAATTACGATATATTCCATCTTTATTACAGTATAATCTATCACTATATCTCATTTCAGCTCCCTCATCAGGAAATAATACAGTATAATTTGGAGATAACACTGACGACTTTGTCCACCAATCATATTCCCACGAGAATGAATTTTTAATTAGCTTGGTAGCTGAGTTAGAATGAACGTCAGTTATCCTTACATGCATCGCATTTAATGAATTAACTATTTGAGCAACTATCTTTAGGTCTAATGCTTGTCTTCCTAGTTCAAATACTCTATCGGTTCTGGCAGCTAGTAAATATTTGATGTCTAGTATTTCAGGAATAACCTGTATTTGTTCTAAGATATTCCCTAATTGAGCTAAAAGAAATAATTCATCAGAATTTCTTATCCTACACATGATTCTAAGATCATGTTTTCTATCAATATCATCTAGTAGCTCTAGATGAACTTGACCATCAGGATATCTAGATACTCTCCACTTGATGTCAGATTTATCTGAATCAATTAAATTTAATAATTGCATTTTCATAGTTTTATTTTATCTCCTATTTTTATTTTATTATATGTATCTTTATCAACTATTACATTTTTGACAAACATGCCATTATTTGTATTAAGCTTTATAAATTGATAATTCATTACTATAGGAACTGTATCATTAATAGTTATAGTTACGTTTTTAATGTATTTATCAGTAACCTCATAGTTATCTACTTCATTACATGATGTCATTAGAGCTGTTACTACTAAGATCAGTATCTTTCTTATCATAATTTATTATTTCAATTAATTTACAATTTAGTACATTTGATAATGTAGATATATCTTTTAGGTCTAAATCATATATACCATCTAATATCATATTTATCTTATCAATAGAAAATCCTGTTTTCTCTGATAGATCATAAATATTCATAGAATTGTACATCATCCCTTGTCTTACTTTAATAGCTATACTACATGATATATCAATAAATCTATTAATATAACTAGGTTCAGATATACTCATCTTGAAATATTTATTATACTTCCTTCTAAACACTTCTCTAATTTTATTATAGTTCTAAAAGATGGGAATTTCTTCCCATTAAGTATATAGGATATTGTAGCTTCTGTTAGACCTGTCTGTTCAGAGAGTTCCTTTCTAGACAGTCCTCTCTTTCCCATAAGATAACTTATTCTTCTAGACATAAGTAGCTTAATTCTGGATAGTTCAGATTCTTCTAACAGATATTCATTAATAGACTTATTTATTTCTGATGTCATCATACGTATATAATATTTTCTCTCCAAAAACTTTTTCTAACTTAGAAATTGCAGTAAATGTAGTAGAATACTCGCATAGGATAAGTCTTCTAATACCAGATAGAGTCATGTTAGATCTTCTGGCAAGTTCAGCCTGAGTCATATTATTCTTTTTCATTAATAATTTTATTCTATCTGATACTCCTATTCTGAATTCTACTACTCTTTTCTCAATATCATCTAAATCAGAGTATGATTTGTCTATTATATTCATTACATGAATAAATCTGATATAAATGAAGTATTAAATCCATTCTCAGGATTCTTAATGTCAAAACCTTGTTTTCCTAAAGATTCTCCTATATTAGAAGTTCCATCTTCGTTAAACCATGGAACAAAGCTAATTGATTCCGACTCAGACATTACGTTTCCTGGATAGAATAATTCTATAGACGGAGTATAAACTCCATACTTATGAATTGACTGTTCATGTTTCTCTTCAATCAATTTGTCTATATCCTTATTTCCTGAAGTTCCATTCAGTATGTAGTTATCCAATTGTTCGTATGTAAATCCAAAGTTATCTTCATCAGATTTTCCTGTAAGTCCATCAGCAGGAGTCTTATGAACTAAATCATGAGGAATCCCCAACTCATCTCCTAACTTAATCACCTGAGTACAAGTTAATCCTGCAATAACATTAAAGTCACATGAGGAATCTCCATCTTTTGTAAACCATCCGATATATCTCTCTGATAAATTTCCAGTACCTACAAAACGATAACCTATGGACTGGGCTACAGCTCTAGCTACTGTCATGCGAATACGAGGAGGAATATTAGTAAGAGTTTTATCATCAATCTTATGATTAATAATATTAATTTCAGTTGGATTTCTCTCAATAGAATTAATGATAGAGTTTACAGACTCCATAATATTGACTATCTTATACTCAATACCTAGATATTTACATACTCTAATGGAGTCAGATATATCCTTCTGTTCTCCATTAGGTTGAAGTATTCCTAATATTTTATCAGCACCTACTGCTTCTACTAGAAGTGCTGCTACCACAGTTGAATCTTTACCTCCAGATATATTTACTACATATCCTTTTGCATGAGATTCCTCTGTATACTTCTTAATCCATTCAATAAGTTTTGTTTTCATAATTTAAATAAGTTTTATTGTTACGTTTCTTGATATTGTTCCTCCTAATCCTTTATAATCAGGAAGAATAAGAATTCCAGAATCTATTGAATTATATAATGGAGATCCTTCTATGAAATACTCTCCTAATTCTTTTATTGGAGCTATTGTCCTCTTAAATTCCTTTTCCAATTCTCCATACTTCTTATTCTTTTTACTAGTCTCCCACATCTTAGACTGAATTTCATTAGCCTTTTCTATGATATACTTCACCTCAGTATCATATACTTCTCTAGATATGAGAGTTTTATACTGAGTTATTCCATTCCAATAAGTTATACTATATTTTCCTATTATAGATATCATTCTTCGTAAGTCTTAAATTTATAATCCCATTCAGTCTCATAACCCTTCTTAGTTTTATAAATGGGCTTAAGAGTTCTTATTTCTAATATAGGAATCTTTAAAATTTCAGGATCTTTTAGCTCAGGAACTTCTTTTACCCAATTAGATATTTCAGGGCTGTCAGTTTTTAATATATGTGAGCTATAGAGATCTTCTTTGTAATATATAGATTCTATAACATCAAGTAGTACATGATTATATTTTTTATCACTATCTACAACTACCTTAACTCCAGGTTCTAAACCTTCTCGTGGAGTTCCATTAATTATGATTACTTTTCCAGTTAATACCTCCTTTTTCAGGAGATCATAATATAGATTTCCATCACATAAAGGTCTTCCATAGTAATGTCTAGATGTAACATTTAAATGTTGTATAACATCATCTTCATTAGTATCATCACTTAGCTCGAAATCTAACTCCCATAGCGGGATATACTTATTAGTATTACTATCCTTAATACAAGGACATGGTATATATCTATCTATTAAGTAACTCATTTTGGTTCTCTATTAATGTTATTAACGACTTAAGATCAGAATATGATCTATGTTCTATTTCTATCTGAGAAAATTCAACTCTCACTCTATAACTTTCAGCTTCTGATAATTTTCGTAAAAGATTAGCGGCTCCTGATTTTGACATCCTAATCTTATTAATAATTGGTTTATTATTAATAAGTTTACTCATTATGTCATCAACTTCCTTAGCTACTAAATTAGCCTTTCCTTCATCAATAGTAGTTATGATATTTGTATCATACCGTTTATCAATTTCTTTACGGTAATTTAACCAAGATTTTCCTTTATAAATAATAGTCAATACAACAGTATACTGTATCATTTTATTTATTTTTAAGATATTCAGTTACTATATCCTTTACCTTGGAACCATTATATTGGTTTGGATAAGTTTCTTTAAAATATTTCATGTATGCTCCAATATTAGGAAGATCTTCAGAATTAACTATATTCTTTATTTCCTCATCTGATAACTCCTTAGGAATAAATTGAGATAGGAAATCTGACTCAATCTTAAGTGACTCGTCGCTAGAGTCCTTCATGCATTCCTTATTACTTTCATAAAGTTTCTTTATAACCTTCATTATCTGATCCTCAGTAGGATTCTTGGTAATTCTATCCAATTCTCCTATTATTGTTGATAATAAGTTTTTGATAATTTTATTATCACTGTGTAACATCTTTAAGTCTAATAGACTCTTTTTCGATAATGTCTCCATAACTAATTAGTTTTAATTTAGATATATTTATTTTAGGTGAACTTCCAAATTGATTATAGAAATCAAGTATTTCAGACAGTAGATTTCCAGTTATTAATACTGTAGTATAAAGTCCAAGTATCTCCTCTAAAGATTTTACAGAAAATGGTTTTATATTTTTTGATCTTTTATATCCTTCTATATTTGAAGATATGACTGTAGATATTCTTTTCCTCTCTTTATGATTAGTAGGTCCAATTACTAGACATACAGTCTCACTACTCTTACTTCGTTTTGTAGGAGAAATGAATTGTACCATATAGGAAGAAGACTTATACTCACTAATCTTTGGGTTTAATGACAATGATATCTTTTCCCTATCACTTATAAATAATCCTAAACCTTTCTTATAAATAAAATAAGTATCATATATTTTCCATACTTCATTACCTATTATAGAATATTTATCCATCATATGAGTATTTTTAAATAGATGAATTAGATACTTATCATTAGTTACTTTATAAAACTTAAAAGGAGCCAATTCTTCTATTTTACTCTGATATTCATCTGAATCAGGATCTATACATATACATGAAGATCTAAATAAAAATTTTCCTTCCCATATAGGAATAGACTTAGGAAATATCTCAAATTTCTCTTCAATACTAAGTTGGTTTAATCTCATTATAGAACTCTAAAATCTCAGTTAAAGATATCTTTTTGTTTGTCACTAATTTTATATCAAACCTTTCACAAACCGTCTTAACATTAGCGAACCTATAAAACTCAGGAGTACATCTAACTAGTAATTTTCCACTTTTAGAATATAATCCCAGTTCTAGTAAAGATATTGGACTTTTACTAGTAGATAGTATATTCATAAATATAAGATCTGACTTATCCATCATATCCATTTCCCAGGTAGCCTGTGTTTGAACAGTCTCAAGAGATGAATCCTCTAACATTTCGTCTCTTCTAGGATTGAAAACTATAAATATTTTATCTGTTATGTTATTCTTCTCGACAGTATCTTTAAGTTTCTTTATAAAATTTTCCTGCCAATTGTATGAATTTCCCATATCTATAGTTCCTGCCAAAAATATTTTGACATATTTAACATTCTCCTCAAGTTTTACTTCTTCAGGAGCTGTAAATACTAATAAATTATTATTTAATTTAATCATCTTTAAATTTCATAATTATATTTATATTTTAATTTTCACAAACTTAAGGCTTTGAAGGCTCTCATAAAAGCTTATAGAAAAAAAGAAGGCACTAAGCCTTCTTATTTCTCCATCCCATTAAATCTAATTCATTAGATACAACTATAATAGATCCTATTATTGATACTATTATCATTATTATTAATAAAGCTGTAAATGAACCTCCTGATATCTCATGGTCAATGTATTCAAAATCCTTGAATTCTTTTCTCTTCCATTTATGAAGATTAAGGATAAGTTGATCAGCTACTTCATTCATATCTAATGTCTTTCCCATTCTACTAGATATAAATGTTGACATAATAGAACTTAATTCTTTATCATCACTCCAAGAATGAATCTTAACCCAATTAACTTTACACGAGTTATCTATTCCTATCATGATTATAAATTCATTCTTATTTCCTCCTTCCCAGTAAGATATCTGTTTCATAGATGCATCTGGAGTCTTATTTTTAAAGAATATAACAAAAGTTCTAAACTGATACTTAGCTCCATAGAATCCATTTATGTATCTCCACTTTTTAATTACCTTCTGAGGGACAAAATTTCTACCTAGTATTGGGTTTTGATCTTTATCAACTATATCTGGATAATCTACTAATTCATAGAACTTTTTATCTTCATCTGTTATCTTCTCAGATTTATATATAGAGGTAGACGATCCTTTAATAGGGTTGTTATAGCTATTAGACCAAGATAATGTTACAGAATTTTCTAGCTTCTTATCCCAGTCATATTCCTGAGCATCTCCATCTATTCTATAATATCTTCTATTCATATCTATAAATCTCATTGGAGTATTCCATAAATTTTTATAGTAATCAAAGGTCTTCTTATTTATATGAAATTTCCAGTCTTGACTTGGATGCATATACCATACTTCAGGATGTTTCTTTCTATAAGAACAATCATAAGGAATACTTGTATATATAGCGTTTCCTTTACTGTCAGTTCCAGATCTAACTCTTCGATGGCATGTTTTATGAATCCATTCGTCCCATTCATCTTCATGACTTATCTTAGTCACATAATCTCCAAGATATTCAGTATCTGATGAAGATATTGATTTATCAGCCCATGTATAAATAAAATATACTAGGAGACTTACCCCTAGTATACTTACATATTCAATTATGTTTACTTTATTTCTAAAGAATATAAATAGTATTATACATGTTATAAAAGGTATAAATAATACTAATAATTCCATGGATTAAAATAATTTAATTTCTTCATCTTCTCCAGTTTCCATCACTTTCTTGGTATATTTAGATGATATAGTAGTATACTGTATCTCTGATTTATTACTTATAAATAAAGATCCAGGAAACTTTTTAATTAGATTACTATGCTCTTGTATTATACTAGACATAACTTTCTGTTCGTGATCAAACGAAGCATTTTCAGTCTCAATAGTATTAACTAACTTAGTTAATATACTCATATCAACTCTAGGATTATCTTCAGTTATCATCTTCATAAGAGATCCATCTCCTGCTTTAT
>OGIH01001450.1_pt1 | contig 12788 bp, 12 predicted proteins | sample 1571721 | NCBI WGS metagenome assembly OGIH01 (sample SAMEA2582068, study PRJEB24529) | metagenome | biome: Human gut stool | place: China | collected 2011
CTTCCGAATAAACCGCAATCTGTTCGTGTTCGATAAAGGGACTTTCCAGGCAACCGATACTCTCTCCATTGAAAAGGGAATCCAAGGAACCGACCGTCACCTTTCCCTTTTTGTCTATTTTCAGCCGGTTCAGACTTTTCATATTCAACTGTCCTACTTTTTCTTCCAACGTCATACGTGAAAGCAAGTCTTTCACCCGTTCGTCAACAGACAAGACCGGATTTTTATAAGGTAACAGAGAAGATTAGGCAAAAGCCACGACATTCATCGCCAACCCTACAATCAAAATATATAATCGCTTTGTCATCATACAATATGATATAATATAAAAATTACTTTCCGTTGGTTTCGCAGAAGTTTCATGCGGTGAAACTTTAGTTCCAAGCTGACGAAACTTTTGTTTCAAGCTGATGAAACTTTAGTTTCAAACAGGAGAAACTTTAGTTTCAAGCCTCAGAAACTAAATGTTCTGCCAATTGAAACAAACCAAAGATACTATCAATTCAAAGAATCCATCAAGAGATCACTGTACTTCCCTAATAATGGTTGACTTGTTTATCTCTAATAGCTGCTATGTGTTGACTAGAAATATTACTAACCCTGGCAGCTGTTTACTTTATTATTTATTATTCCTGCCTCCGGTTTACTTATTTTTTTCTTATTCCTTTAACCGGTTGACTCTTCTCTTTGAAAGAAGAAAAAAGAAAGGAACTCACCCTTTTTCCTCTTTCTATCCCGCTAGCAGGGCATTCTTGGTCTTTTCATAAGCAAATGTACATATTTATTTTTAAGCAAGTGCTACATTCAGATACTTTTCTCTGTAGCTTATCCATCTTTTCCTGATAGGTCCTTGCATTTCTCCTGCCTGTACCGGGGTAAGCATATCCAAGCTCATATGAGGCCTTTCGTTGTTATAGAAGTGAACGGCTGTTGCTACAGCTTTTCTGACTTCCTGTATTGAACTAAAGCGCATTCCTTGCAGCAATTCATTCTTTATAATGCCATTCACACGCTCAGCTATGGCATTGTCCTTGGGATTGCCATCCTCTGTCATGCTGGGAAGAATCCCGTTATGTCGTAATATGGCAATATAATCCGCACTGGCATATTGTACGCCTCGGTCGGAGTGATGGATCAAACCCTTAATCTCCTTTGCAGCTATGCGTCTGACTGCCATTTCCAGAGCTTCCACTGTGTAACAGCTTCCCAGAGTATCACCTACGCAATACCCAATGATCTCCTTCGTATAGGCGTCTGTCACCAGAGACAGGTAGCAGAACACATAACTGCCGTCAGGCAACCATATGGTAATGTAAGTGATATCACTAACCCACAGCTGATCAGGATGTTCTAATAGCAATGTCCTGGTTAAATCAGGATACTGTGGCAAGTGATGAGAGGAGTCTGTCGTACGTGGAGCCCGAAAACGTTTGCGTATTGTCAGCTTATACTTGGACAATATAGCACAGAAACAGTCACGCCCAACAAAGGCCTGGCTGGTGCCGAACTCATTACGGTACATCAGCCAAAGTTTCATCCCCCCAATACCAGGGTCCTTTGAACGCACACGTTTGACAAACTCAAGAACAAAACGTTCACGGGCCGAACTATCCGTACTATGGTCAACATACTTATAAAAGGCTTGCTTTGTTACACCAAACAATTTGCAAAGAGAGACCACCGTATAGGCATGCCTCCCTTTACAAAGCCTTTTTATTGTTTGGTACCAGCTTTTTTTCGGATAGGAAGATTAAACATCTCCTCGGCAACATCAATCATCGTATCGAAGGCGTGCGCACGCATTTTAGCATCTTTAAGCTCTGCACGTAAACGCTCATTCTCAAGACGTAAGGCAGTAATTGAGGAGGATTCATCCGAGGACTTGGGAGACTTGTTCTTTTTCATATAAGCGGATATTTCAGGATTAGAATCCTCAAAGATACGAACCCAACGCCAAAATGTAATGCGGGCAATCCCTTTTTCTTGGGCAAAACGAGAAACTGAGAAATTCGAACGATAGAAATCGCCAAGAAGTTCAAGCTGATAAGGACTAAAGGTCATGTCACTCTTTTTCATCTTTTATTCATTTTAGTTGATACTTATAGTAGTCAACCAAATCCAGGGTAAGACATTCCTTATAAGGAAAGTCTACTATATAAGGAGCTAACGGGAACTTCAGCACTATCTTACAAGTGATTTTACCATAGTCAACCAATGAACTCCCCGCACACTGAAAGACCATAAACAACAAGAAAATTTAAAAAAAGCGATGCAAAAGACGGAACCTCGGTTAATTTTCCGTACTTTTGTATCGCTTTTAAATTAAATCATAGAAAAATGGACGATTCAAACCCGCGAACGTGCACTTATAGTATTAATTAAAGCGATCAGAGTCATTGAAAACTGATGCCTCTGCTCGTGTAAACAAACGAAAGGAGGCAATAAGATGAGAACATATCTTTATTGTGAAGCTGGCTTTGTGGAAAAACCGCAATGGCTTCCTAACTGCTGGGTAAATGTAGTATGCCCGGACAACGATGACTTTGAGTTTCTGACTAAAACCCTGAACGTACCCGAATCATTTCTGAACGATATAGCCGATACAGACGAACGTCCGCGCACCGACACGGAAGGCAACTGGCTATTGACGATTCTGCGCATCCCGATGCAAAACGGTCAGAACGAAAGTCTTCCCTTCGGCACCGTACCCATCGGCATCATCACCAACAATGAAATCATTGTATCAGTCTGCTACCACAACACAGACCTGCTACCGGACTTCATCGAACACACCCGCCGAAAGGGAATCGAAGTCCGCAACAAACTCGATCTGATTCTCCGGCTGATTTATTCGTCTGCCGTATGGTTTCTGAAATATCTGAAACAGATAAATCTGGATATCAGCGCCGCCGAAAAAGAACTGGAACGCAGTATCCGCAACGAAGACCTGCTCCGTCTGATGAGACTGCAAAAAACACTCGTTTACTTCAACACCTCCATCCGAGGAAATGAAGTAATGATCGGAAAGCTGCAAAGTATCTTTCAGGACACCGACTTTCTGGACAAGGAACTGGTGGAAGACGTGATTATCGAGTTGAAACAGGCATTTAATACCGTGAATATCTACAGCGATATCCTCACCGGAACGATGGACGCCTTTGCCTCCATCATCTCCAACAACGTGAATGCCATCATGAAACGCATGACCAGCCTTTCCATTACACTGATGATCCCGACATTGATAGCCAGTTTCTACGGAATGAATGTGGATATCCATCTGGAAGAGATGCCGTATGCCTTTGCACTGATTATCCTGTGCTCTGTCGTGCTGTCGACATTAGCGTTTATCGTATTCCGGAAAATCAAGTGGTTCTAATTCAAGCGACTGCCATTCAAGCAGTTCTAAATCTCCCTTTACGTCAGAGACATAAAAAAGCAGCCTGTCATTCTTAAGACCTGAATTCAAGGTCGGCGATGACAGGCTGCACACAATACGTTTTTTGTTCGATAGAGAATATTAAAAAGAGAATGTTTAAGAGAGAGAAATTATTTTATCCTTCTTTACTGGATTTCTTTCCGCCCAATGGCACAGAAATACCAACAAATCCATTTACTGTCTTTGTACTTTTTCCAAAGAACATATAGTCCGTACCGATAAACAAAGGCCCAAGTTTCACAGCCAAACCAAATGATTTACCAGCACTCTGAATCATAGAATAACTGATTGCCGCATTCAACCAACTTTTCGGACGAATATTAGCCGAAAGTGTAATTTCAGTCTGAGTTTTCGGCTTAGTGAAGCGGGTAGTGGAAAGAGCACCAATCGCCAACCATTTATCCAACAGTTCATACTCAGCACCAATTACTACTGTAGAATGAAGAGAAGTGGTACGAGACTCAACAACATCTTCTTTTTGCAGTTGGAGCATTTCGTAATTCAAAACATCCCCACCTTCCACACGATTCATAAAATCTTGGGCATCCCGCTGGAAATCCTCTAACCCTTCCGGAGTAAGTGCATAGTCTTTGCCATCATAATCCATACTTCCTTTAGCTGTTGCAACACTTGTACTCCCCTTTGACCACTTGATAAAACCCAAATCCAACACAGAAGCAGACACTGTCAAATTATCAAGAATCTTATAAGATGCCCCTAAATCGATGGCACCACCATAACCTGCAATGCCAAATCCGTTAAAATCAAAATCATCAATATAGTGTTTCCGAGGATCAGGATCACTCGTATTTTCCACCAAATCCATTCCTTTGAAAGAGCTCTCAAGACGCGCATTTACTTTCATTTTAGCATGATAATCACGAATCTGATTGACATCAGTAATATCGTTAATGTTTAGTGGCAAATTCGCATCTACATTCATTCCGTCTACCTTCAAATTCAAGTTACCCATACCAAGTAATACCTTAAATTTACCACCTACTGACAAGCGATCATTAATAGCGCGGGCATAACCAATACCAACTTCAGTATAAGCATTTATATTCAATTCTTCCTTTCCAATATCAAATTTTGAATTATTCCAACTGAAACCATCTTGATCAATATCGTGCAAGAAGCTAAACATGGACTTAGGTATCTGAGCACCTAAATCTACACGGGCACCTACATTAACCGACCAAAAGTTCTTTCCTTTATACCATCCGAAAGAGAGAATATCCGTATTGACATTGACATTCAACCGGTTATCATTAGACAAACGATTCATGAATTTCTGATTATTATAGAAACCATCACTATTATCAATAATATCTATAATATCTTGTGTACCCAAAGAATTTGAACTTGCCGATACATTCAACGAACCAATTGCCGGAATATTAAAATATCCGCTAGTCGGTGCCAAAGCCGGATTCAACTGCATACGATAATGAGTACCTTCCATAAAATATGAAGTACGTAAAAACTGCGCATTGGCAGGTAAAACAAAACCCATCATAAGAAGTAAAGCCCCCATGAACTTCTTAGATGCATAAAGTCTGCTTGTTGTCATGATTTTATCTTTTTTTAATTCTTGTTATCGAATGCAAATATATAGCATTTAAGTAACAAATAAAAGCACAAGTCAACACTTTTTTAGCATAAACCGAACATTTTCATGGCTATTTGGAGAAAATTCGTGCTTATTCTGCAAAAATATGTAGAAAGTGAAACAAAAGGAAATATCAGAAATTCAGGTTCAACTGCCCGTCACCAAGCAGATTGAAGGTCATTCGGTGGTAAGGGGTCGTTCCATGTTCGGCGATGGCGGCACGATGTTTTTTAGTCGGGTATCCTTTATTCTTATTCCAGTCATAAAACGGATATTCTTCGTGAAGACGATTCATATAATCATCTCTGTAGGTTTTAGCCAGTATAGAAGCGGCGGCTATCGAGAGGTATTTTCCGTCTCCTTTTATCACGGTAGTATGAGGAATGTCAGGATATTTATTGAAACGGTTTCCGTCGATCAGCAAATGCTGAGGACGGACAGAGAGCTGATCGACAGCCCGGTGCATCGCCAGAAAGGAGGCGCGGAGAATGTTTATCTCGTCTATCTCTTCGGGCGACACCACTCCTACCGCCCATGCCAGCGCTTCTTTCTCTATCACTTCACGAAGTGCGTAGCGTTGCTTCTCGGTCAGTTGCTTCGAATCATTCAGCAACTCATTCTTGAAATCTCTAGGAAGAATGACGGCGGCAGCATACACTGATCCTGCCAGGCAACCGCGGCCGGCCTCATCGCAGCCGGCCTCTATCAGGTCTTTATTTAAGTAAGGTAGTAGCATACTTATTCTTTTTTTTATCTGCCACAAAGATAAAGGAAATAAAAAAGGAGACCTCATCCAAGGTCCCCTTTTTCCGTCATTCATTCACACAAACAAGCAATTGTTCCCCAAATATATTCTACCGGTTCACAGCCTTGACGACCGGAACCATCACCCTACCATTCGTTTTACAGATTTTGTTCGTTGATAACATCAGCCTTTCCCCTTAGCCATTATGATAGATTTCTTCCATTTCCCCTTTATAACTTATAATATATCGTCTTGCAAAAGTATCTAAATAATAAGAGACGAGAAAATGGCTTTGAGCGAGTATTTGCATGAAATGCCCCGAAACAGGATCATCTGCCGGAAAAAAGTGATTAAGTGCGCAAAAAAGGTGTTTACCCGGTTCTATATAATCAGAAGGCGATAAGCGGACTTATCTCCGGCTATCGCCCTCTTCAATAAACAAACCTTCTTTTAGTTAAAACAAACTCCAGGCGACGGTAAGCCCTGCCATCACAATGGCTACCATGCTCATAAGCTTGATTAAAATATTCAGACTCGGGCCGGAAGTATCCTTAAACGGGTCGCCCACAGTATCGCCTACTACGGTTGCCTTATGCACTTCACCGCCTTTGCCTCCAAAGTTCCCCTCTTCTACATATTTCTTCGCATTATCCCACGCACCGCCTGCATTGGCCATAAAGATAGCCAGCACAAAACCTGTGCTCAAACCGCCGATCAGCAGTCCCAGTACTCCGGTCACTCCGAAGATTAATCCGGTAGCGATAGGCGCAAGGATAGCAATCAGCGACGGAATCACCATTTCGCGCTGCGCACCCTTGGTTGAGATAGCCACACAACGTTCATAATCCGGCTCGGCTTCTCCTGTCAGAATGCCTTTAATCTCACGGAACTGACGACGCACCTCATCCACCATGTGTCCGGCTGCGCGGCCGACCGCATTCATCGTCAGTCCACAGAACAGGAACGCCATCATCGAACCGAGGAATATACCGGAAAGAACTTTGGGATTCATCAGCGTCACGTCGTAATAGTTCATGAAATCGACAAAGGTAGCATTGGCGGTAGAGACGACATCGCCGTTCGGCATACTCAGGTCTACTGTCCCCAAACGGGTCAGACCGATACGGATTTCTTCGATATAGGATGCCAGCAAAGCCAGTCCGGTCAATGCAGCGGAACCGATAGCAAAACCTTTTCCGGTTGCCGCGGTTGTATTTCCCAAAGAGTCGAGCGCATCGGTACCCTTGCGGACTTCGGACCCCAGACCGGCCATTTCCGCATTACCGCCTGCATTATCAGCAATCGGGCCGTAAGCGTCCGTAGCCAGTGTGATTCCTAATGTGGACAGCATACCGACAGCGGCAATACCGATACCGTAGAGTCCCATACCCACGTTGGAAAAATCGAAACCGGAAGCAAGCAGGAAGGAGGCAATGATGCCCACCACCACCGCAATCACGGGAATAGCCGTAGAAAGCATACCCAGACCGATACCGGAGATAATGACGGTGGCAGGTCCAGTCTTTCCGCTTTCACTCAGTTTCTGAGTAGGGCGATACGACTGGGAAGTATAATATTCGGTAGAACGTCCGATCACAATGCCGACCAACAGGCCGACTACGACAGCGCATGAAATCCAAATCCAGTTGTCCAACTGTAAGAGCCACAGGATTAAGAAGGTAGCAGCCACAATCAGCACGGAACTCAGGTTTGTTCCGAATGCCAGCGAGCCGAGCAAATCTTTCACCGTCGCATTTTCTTTGGTGCGCACGGAGAAGATGCCGATAATGGAAAGCAGAATACCTACCGCAGCAATCAGCATCGGGGCAATAACTGCTTTGAACTGCATGACCGTATCTGCCGAATGTATAAAGGCGGCAGCACCCAATGCGGCAGTCGCCAGGATAGAACCGCAATAAGATTCGTACAAGTCGGCTCCCATACCTGCCACGTCGCCTACGTTATCGCCTACATTATCGGCAATGGTGGCAGGGTTTCGCGGATCGTCTTCGGGAATTCCGGCTTCTACCTTACCCACAAGGTCGGCGCCTACGTCGGCAGCTTTTGTATATATACCGCCACCTACACGGGCAAAGAGCGCCTGTGTGGAAGCTCCCATACCGAACGTCAGCATCGTGGTAGTGATTACGCAAAGTTTATGAGTCGGTGTCAGTGCGTCGGCGGGAATCACCGCGTTCAGCAACAGATACCAGAAAGATATATCGAGCAGCCCCAGTCCAACTACTACGAGTCCCATTACCGCACCACTGCGGAAAGCGATTCTCAGTCCGGAGTTCAATGAATTGCGTGCCGCATTCGCCGTACGTGCCGAAGCATAGGTTGCCGTCTTCATACCCAGGAAACCGGAAAGACCGGAGAAGAAACCACCCGTCAGGAAAGCTATGGGAACCCACACATTCTGAACATGAAAGCCATAAGCCATAATTGAAAACAAAATAACCAGCCCAAGGAAAACACAACCTACAATCTTGTACTGTTGTTTCAGATAAGACATAGCTCCCTTGCGTACCGCAGCGGCTATTTTTATCATTTGGGGAGTACCTTCACTCTCTTTCATCATCTGCTTATGGAAGTAATAAGCAAAACAGAGGGCTAACACTGAAGCGACCGGAACCAGCCAGAAAAGAATGCTATCCATAGAATTAATTATTAAAGGGTTTTATGGAGGCTAAAAGTATGGAAATCAAACGAAAAAAGCAAGCAAAAGAGAAAAAAAATCCAACTTGCCGATTGATGCGATAACTCTCAATGAAACGAAGGTAAAACAAGTAAAAAAGTCTTTTGAGAATCCTGCAAAAGAGCATCAGGCCAATAGCTCGTTAGTTAATTTTTAGTCTTATTACGTTAATCGTTAACAAACCCGTTATTTCTATTAAACCATGTTATAAAGCGCCTCACTTTGCCCCGAAAATTTGGAGATAGCCGAAAAGTCCCTATCTTTGTAGTGTGTTTTTCATAGTATTAGATTTAAGGTTAACAAAAGATTGGCTGTCTGGGATAGATAGCCTTTTTTTATGCCCGCAAACTAACTATTGCCTGTTAAACTACAGGGATTGGATGCCAAGAAAATGTATAAGGTAAAAGAAATCAATCTGATGCCGAATAGTAAATCCAGCCTGGCTGCCAACGAAAAGACTTATTCCAGTGATTATCTGATGAAAGTGGGCATAGATGCTTTCACCACTAATCAAGCCTTTAGCCGCGTGATTGAGCTTACGGCAGATAACTTCCTACTGCCTTACTCATGCCAAGCCTTTGGCACGCTTGTGCCAAGGGCTTGGCATAGCAGTGCCAACGCAGTGGCACAACTGTGCCAAAGGCATGGCACAAACATTAAGAACAAAAGGGGAAACACCGTTCGTGGTGAATCCCCTTTCTCATACAATAAAACAATCAACTAATCTTCAATCGTTACAGCAGTTCCGTTGGCAGTTACCATCAGCATACTACCGCTGCCTCCTACTGTTTCATAATCCAGATCGACACCGATCACTGCATTGGCTCCTAACTTTGCTGCCTGTGCCTGCATCTCCTGCAAAGCTGTATCTTTTGCCATACGTAGTACTTCTTCATATGCACCGGAACGACCTCCTACAATATCCCGAATACTTGCAAACAAGTCACGGAATACATTGGCACCAATGATTGTCTCTCCGGAAACAATTCCGTAGTACTTTACTATTCGTTTTCCCTCAATGATGGGAGTTGTAGTCACTAACATGATCTTTTTCTTCTTTTTTAGTTGTTTACTATCCTATTAGACGCAGGATATCCCCAAAAGGTTGCAATGTCACCCTAAAAAAATTGCAGCTATACCGCAAATCAATGCGATATAGCCGCCAATTAGAGTTAAAGAGAGAGAGAATTTATAGAAAGCGCGGTCTCACGACCAACTTAATATACCTAAAATGATTTTTATTCTTTCTTATTAGACGCAGGAAACTTCAAATCACTGCACTTCAAAGAGACTTTTTTAGTTAAAGAATAAAAAAAATCGCTATTCTTGCAGGAATAGCGATTAATATCTTTAGAACATCTGGCTGACGCGTTCGATCCCAGCCACTAATGCGTCCACTTCCGATCGTGTATTGTACATGGCAAATGATGCACGTACCGTACCTTCGATTCCGAGCCGTTGCATCAACGGTTGCGCACAATGGTGCCCCGTGCGGACAGCGATACCTAAACGGTCTAACAATGTTCCCAAATCGAAATGGTGAATATCTCCCACCAGAAATGAAATCACCGCTCCCCGATCTGCCGCCTCACCGAAAATACGCATATTGGGTATTTCCTTCAATCGCTTCAGCGCATACGTCGTCAGCTCGTGTTCATGAGCGGCGATTGGATCGAGTCCGATACCATTAACATAGTCAAGGGCTTTTGCCAGTCCGGTAGTACCGATGTAGTCCGGCGTACCGGCTTCAAACTTGAAAGGCAGTTCGTTGAAGGTAGTCTTTTCAAAAGAGACGTGCTGAATCATTTCTCCTCCTCCTTGATAAGGGGGCATACGGTCCAGCCATTCTTCCTTTCCATAAAGCACACCGACACCTGTCGGGCCGTAAACCTTATGTGCGGAGAACACCAGGAAATCGGCATCCAAGTCTTGCACATCCACCTTCATGTGGGGGATAGACTGTGCAGCATCCACTAGAAAAGGTACTCCATGCGCATGAGCCGTCGCAATCATTTCCTTGACAGGATTTACGGTTCCCAATACGTTCGACACCTGAACTACACTGACTATCTTTGTACGCTCGGTGAATAACTTTTCATATTCATCCAGCAACAGTTCGCCCTTGTCATTCATCGGAATGACCTTGATGGCAATTCCTTTGCGGGCAGCCAGAAGTTGCCAGGGAACGATATTACTGTGATGCTCCATCACTGAAAGGATCACCTCATCGCCTTCCTGCATAAACTCATCTCCAAAGCTGGAAACAAGCAAATTGATACTTTCCGTCGTACCCCGTGTAAAGACGACCTCATTCGTGCTGCCGGCATTGATAAACTGCCGTACCGTTTCGCGGGAAGCTTCATGCAGTTCCGTTGCCTGCTGGGAAAGGTAATGTACTCCGCGATGCACATTCGCATTCACAGAGTAATACTCATCTACCAGCGCATCCACCACCAGACGAGGTTTCTGAGTGGTCGCACCGTTATCGAAATAAACCAATGGTTTACCATACACCGTACGGCTCAATATCGGAAAGTCTTCACGTATCTTTTGAATATCCATTTTACTTATTCATCATTTACATATTGCACATCCCTGGCACTTGTTCAGTTCGCCACGGAAGCGTTTTTCTACCAACAGGTGCAGACGGTCTTTCAATGCATCCAGACGAATCGTATCGATGACTTCATTGACGAATGCAAACATCAGAAGCAAGCGTGCTTCTTTCTCCGCTATTCCGCGTGCACGCATATAGAACAAAGCATTCTCGTCCAACTGGCCCACAGTTGCTCCGTGAGAGCATTTCACATCGTCCGCATAGATTTCAAGCTGCGGCTGCGTGTACATACGCGCATCGCGTGTGGCACAAAGGTTGCGGTTGGTCTGTTGAGAATTTGTATGCTGGGCATCAGGACGTACCAATACCAGTCCGGCAAAAGCACCGGTCGACTGGTCATCAAGCACGTACTTGAATAATTCATTACTGGTACAATTCGGTACTGCATGATCAATGGAGGTATTATTATCCACATGCTGGTTTTTATCAGCGATTGCCATACCGCAAAGATTAATCTCAGCCCCTTCGCCGGCTAGCAGAACTTCTGTTGTATTACGGGTAGTTCCGTTGTGCAGCGTCATGCCATTCAGCAAAACATTGCTGTTTGCTTCCTGCTTCACGTACAGGTTACTGATACGAACCGTACTTGTATGTGTTTCTTCGAGCTCATACATATCGAATACCGCATTCTCTCCAGCAAATACTTCGATCACCTGCGTTGCAAGGAAGTTCACATTATCCATCGCATGATCACAGATCAACAGGCGTGCCTGCGCTCCATCTTCCAGGATGATCAGCACGCGACGGTTCACCATGAAGTTAACATCTGCACGAAGGATATTCACCAGCTGGATGGGCTTCTCTACGATTACGTTCTTCGGAACATAGAAGATGGCTCCATCCTGTGCAAAAGTCGTATTGAAAGCTGTTACGCCATCCTTGGAGGTATCAGCCAGCTTGCCGTAGTACTTCTTCACCAGTTCGGGATGTTCCGCAGCGACTTCTTTGAGGCTGCCGAAGATGACGCCTTCCGGCAAATGAGTTTTAGGAAGCGCTTTATTATAAAATGCGTCGTTTACCACAAAATACAAGGCTGTGCTCATATTCGGGACCTCACACTTAAACACTTCGTACGGATTGACCGGAATCTGAAGGCGGTTAAGGTTCAGACCGTAATCGGGCTCGAAATACTTGCTTATATCCGTGTATTTATACTTCTCCATCTTACGGGTCGGGAATCCGAGACGCTCAAAATCGGCAAAAGCAGCCGCACGGGGTGCATTCAGCACTTCCGCACTATGCTTGCAGATCATGGCTTCCGTCTGAGAGAAGAGATCTATGTATTGTTGTTCTACATTCATCGTTATTCTCCTACTTCTTTCTTAATCCAATCGTATCCCTTTTCTTCCAGTTCCAAGGCTAGTTCCGGCCCGGCAGTTTTCACAATACGACCTTTATAGAGTACGTGCACTATATCCGGTTTGATATAATCGAGCAGACGCTGATAGTGAGTGATGACGATCGTACTTGTTTCGGGAGTCTTGAGCTTATTCACGCCTTCCGCTACAATACGAAGGGCATCAATATCCAGACCGGAGTCTGTCTCGTCAAGAATGCTCAGACGCGGCTCCAGCATTGCCATCTGGAAGATCTCGTTACGCTTCTTCTCACCACCGGAGAAACCTTCATTCACCGAACGATTGGCAAGTTTATTGTCCAGTTCGACTACGGCACGCTTCT
>OGIH01001472.1_pt1 | contig 12641 bp, 7 predicted proteins | sample 1571721 | NCBI WGS metagenome assembly OGIH01 (sample SAMEA2582068, study PRJEB24529) | metagenome | biome: Human gut stool | place: China | collected 2011
TTTTCCTTAACCGTCGCAGCGAAAAGGGATAAAAGTGGCGATGCGGCGGCTTAACATCTGAAACTTAATATTATTTATGCGGATCAGGAGTTGGATTGTGTTCATAACCCTGCAAAAAGCGTGCATATCTGGCGGATATATATTAGGAAAAGAACAGGAGTTAAATGCATTTTCTCTCGAAGCGTTAACCTTAAACAAGCCCACTCTTTGAGAGAAAGAATTTTACAAACTTATTCCACAGCCTTTTTATAACGCAACAATGCTTCTAAGAAATAATAATCGGCATAAGAAAGTGGTACATCTACTTCGCTCTTTTCTGGAAGATTACCGACACTATGCTTTAGAATAAAATTACAGTTAGTTCCCGGTTCAGCAAGATAATGAGATGAAGCAAGAGTTCGAAGTTGTTTTTCAGCTATTGATAGATAATTTTGTCTTGCTTTCTCATCCGTAGCAAAACCACTCAGTTCCACAAAAGCAGAGGCCATTATTGCACCGGCTGAAGCATCGCGATATTCATTACCGTTAGGAGCATCAAAGTCCCAATAAGGAATACCATCAACCGGAAGACGTGAAAGAAGCATATCGGCAATATTTTCTGCGTGCTCCAAATACTTTTCATCTCTGGTCATACGAAACATCATTGTATAGCCATAAAGCGCCCAGGCTTGCCCTCTCCCCCATGATGATTCATTGGCATAACCCTGTACTGTTTGCTGGCTACGCACATGTCCATCTTCAGGGTCATAATCTACCAGATGATAAGAAGAATAATCTTTACGGAAATGATTTTTAAGGGTAGTATTTGCATGCGTACGAGCTACATATTCCAAAGTATCATTATCAAAGGCTTTCGATGCAAACATCAATAATTCCAGATTCATCATATTATCAATGATAACAGGGTATTTCCAACCACGACGCAAAAAATCCCAGCTCCGGATTACTCCAGTTACGGAACTAAAGCGGGTCGCCAATGATTGTGCCCCTTGATAAAGAACTTTCTTATAATCTTCATTTCCCGTGAGACGAAAACCATTACCATAACTACAATTTAACTGGAAACCGACATCATGATCATTGGTCACGTATTGAATGGGATCCAGCTTCAACGTATTCTTTTCGGCCAATGTCTTCACGGCTTCATTTTGAGTATACTCATAAATATACCAGAGTGAACCGGGATAAAACCCGCTACACCACCAATAAATTGTCGAAGATTTGAATGTACTGTCCGGAGCTATAGACTGCGGTAAAGTAGTACTTTCCAAACGAGTATCCATTGTCAAATACTGCTGTTCAGCAACGGTAAATACACGTGCCGTCAATGCATCCATTGATTCCTGTTTCGAACACGAAACAAGGAAACCAATTAAACTTAATAAGAGCCATTTCTTTTTCATAAATCCTTTTTATAATTTAATTAACAAATAATTCATCTGATAAGATTTAATGTCACTTTCAACAAATTCTTCCGGTTTGCAGGAAGATAAGTTTCAAAACCTACACGCATACTTCCCGGATTAGGTTCATCAAAAACATGGAGGGGGGCATTTGACCAAAGTTTCATTTCAACATCACCTGGTGCAATCACGGTAAGCAACATTCGATGTCCATCCTTAGCCAATTCCATTTGATTCTTACCGATGATCTTTGCTTCAGCCGGTGTTACCATAATCCAAGTTACCAAAGCCTCTTTTTCTCCCGTAACCAGTTCATCTTTCACAATCAGATCATCTTCTTCATTCAGATAAATGATGCGGACAACTTTTTCCATATCATCAGCAAAAACGCTTGTAAGATTTACTTCTGCCCCTTTCCTATCTTCACTTTTATATATTCTGCTTATGGGAGCATAACTATTCACTAAATGCCGCTTATTGTTTATCGTAAGCGTATTATGTGCCATATTACCAAGACGGAACACTCCCCACCGTTGTCCTTCTTGAGACTGATCCCATAAATTTATTCCTCTACTCTCCAGACTTAAATAATTTTGCATACCGAGATCTATCCCCCAGCGTATTCCCTCCCTTTCATAAATAAACGAACCGGCATCCATATGCGCATGAGAAGTTAAGGGAGAACCTCCTTTTACGGCCAAATAGCTATCCTCTTTACTATTCCATCCGCCACGATAAATAAAAACCGGAGTCTTTCCACTATTATGCCAGAAATGGCAGGAAGGCGGTTGTATATTACTCAAATCCTGATGAGCACAAAAAATCAACAGACAGGGCAATAAACGATCTTCTGCAAAACTAACTGAAGGATCCTCTAAATATTGATTTTCTAACCATAGTAAAGATAAATCCCCCATTTTCTTAGCAAACCAAAACATCATCATATTACATCTCACTCCATTAACAGCATCCGAAAAATTAAAGTATTCGCCACTTGGAGCTGTCATAAATTCCATAAAGCGAGCTGATTCCAAAAAACCGGGATATTCGGATAGCCCGGCATCTGTCCCCAATGCACTTTCAAGGGCAGCAATAAGTAACACCTGAAAACTGGTACCATATCCCCAATAATGAAAGCCCTCCGGATATCCTCCATCCGGTCCATAAGCCACTAAAACTTTAGGATTAGTCAACAAGCACTTCTCTATAATTTTTTTTGCCTTATCCGGCACATCCTCAAAAACTGCAAGCGCACCACACAATAAACCACCATTACAAACAGAATTCCAGTTAGATACCGCCCTGTAAAACCATTCATCAGGAGCAGCGGCATCCAGACCTTTTTCTACAATTGCGTCACGTACTATAGAACGTATTTCCGGTTCCAAATACTCATAAAGCCAATCATAACCTATGGATAATGCTAACACCATTTCTCCCACGTCCAAAAAGTGAGATGGATTCCAATCTGGAAAACGGCTTACCGAAAGCATTTCTTGTGTCGCACGATAAGCATACTTTTCTTCCTTCGTCATGCGATAGGCATATGAAAGATAGAAAATCCGTTTTAATGCCAAACGGGAAACACCCAGCAACCGCTTCCCTTCCATAACTCGTTCCGCCATTTGTTGGATGAGTATCTCATCAGATTCTTCCAATATACGCTTATGAACCTTCAATAACGATGGAAACGTTGCTATTGATTTCTTTACAGCTTCTTCTCCTCCTTGCGTTAATAATAAACGAGGATGAGGGTTCATTCTTTCATAATCCAAAGACTGCGCACACAGCACTAAAGAATAAAAAACTAAAACTGACAATAAGATTGTTCGCTGTAGACGAGGTTTACAAAAAAGGAATAAATATATCATCATATTAATTACTTAAAAGTTCAACAACATGACAAATATCACAATATTATAGAATAATATAGAATCATTATCTGCAAAATCAACGGGAACGTTTTCCTTAACAAAAGCTAACTATCTTTCTGCACAAGGTATGCAAAAACATGTTTTTACATAGGAATAATCAACTATATAACAAGCTATTAACATCAAAAAACTACAAAATCGTTCCCGATGATTTTCATCATTCTTTGCATAAGTTATCATATTATTTCAGAGATTTGCATGTGTAACTCAATATATAACATAAAACAAATCTAAAATGAGCAGAATAGAAACAACATTATTATCCAGCAATTTTGAGGTTGAAAATCATAAAGTTGCAATCTGTAAAGACTAATAAATATCTAAATACTAAATTATTATTCAGTTATATGAAAAACAATTCATCACATCCATGCATGTGGCAGCAAGGTCACAAACGATGCTATCGTCTGGTCCAATCAGTAGCTCTGACTGCTTTGTTGGGCATTGGTACAGTACAAGCTGGTCAGCCCTTCATTACGACATCCCTTTCAACGCAGATTCATAGTGTTGCTTCGGAACAACAAACGGGCAATATATCAATAAAAGGGCATGTAGTAGATAACAAGGGAGAAATCCTTATTGGCGTTACTGTCATGGTAAAAGGTACCAATAACGGTGTCATCACAGATATGAATGGTAACTTTACCATTACCGCAAAAAACGGTCAAACACTGGTTCTTTCCTATATCGGATACAAAGATGTGGAAGTCAAAGTGCAGCAAAGCAATCTGAACATTACAATGCAGGAAGACGCTCAAGCACTCGACGAAGTTGTAGTTATCGGATATGGTACAGCTAAAAAGAAGGATTTAACCGGTGCTATTTCAAACATTCGTCCGACCGACTTAAAAGCAGAAATGCCCCGTAATATGCACGACTTATTGCGTGCTAATGCTGCCGGTCTGAATATTTCAGTCAACAACGAAGCAAAAGGTGGCGGTGACTTCCTGATACGTGGTAAGGGTACGTTAAAAGCCGGTTCACAACCGTTACTTGTTGTAGACGGAGTTATTTATAATGGCGAACTTAGCGAATTGAACCCCAACGACATCATTTCAATCGACGTACTGAAAGATGCCAGTTCTGCTGCTGTATATGGTGCAAAAGCAGCAAACGGAGTCATTGCTATCACTACACAAAAAGGTATAGCAGGCAGTAAGCCAGTGATTAACGTCAATACAAGTTGGGGGTTGGTCACTCCTATTAAGAGCCGCAAACTCAGAAACGCCGAGCAATTTCTTGATTTCCGTCAAGCATACGAAATCGGTAGGCAAACGGATGAATACCTTGAACAATATCCGGGAATGTATACCGATCCAAGGAAACTTAATGGAATAGATAAAGTAGATTGGTATAATTATGACCAGAAGGATAAAGTTACGTCTGTATCAGAAGAAGAACTAATAACGAAATGGTTGTCACGTCTGGACCTATCTACCCCTGAAATCAATAATTATTTCAATGGTAAACTAACCAATTGGCAAGATTTGATGTTAAACAATGCAGTACAACAAAACTACAACGTCAGCATTAGCAAAAAAGGTGAAGATTACCAATACTATTGGTCCATTGGCTATATGGACAATGAAGGTATCAAAGATGGTGATGCATTTAGCCGTTTCACTACCCGCCTGAATCTGGAATCCAATGTCAGCAAGTATATCACAGTGGGATTGAATATGAACTTCTCCAGCCGTGACGAAAGCGCTATTGCTGTCGATACTAAAGCTCTGACATGGTTTTCTCCGTATTGTAGTAATGATGTTAACAATCCAGAAAGTGCTAACCAGCACTATCCTAATGGTTCAAACACCATCGCCAACCCATTCTATGACCGTAAATATACAGATAAGAAACAGGTATACATGAATCTGGACGGAACTATCTACGGACGCCTGAATTTACCATTCGGTTTCTCTTACCAGATGAACTTTACTCCGCGCTTGGCCTGGAACGAAAGTTTTGAGCACAAATCAGCCAAGAATGATGCTTGGGCAGGAGAAGGTGGTTCCTCCTTCCGCCAGCATAATAAAGCCTTCAACTGGCAGGTAGACAATGTCTTCAACTGGAAATATGAGTTCTTCGATAAACATAAAGTAGAAGCTACTTTCCTAGTCAACGCCGAAAAATCACAAAGTTGGATGACTAAGAGCACTAACAAAGGATACAATCCAAGTGACGCATTAGGCTATCATGGTATCCACTTGGGCAACAATCCTACTGCATTGAGTACTGACCAATATACTACCGGCGATGCTTTGATGGGGCGTTTGTTCTACTCTTTTAGTAATAAGTATATGTTGACCGCTTCGGTTCGTCGTGACGGTTACTCAGCTTTCGGTATGATGAACCCACGTGCTACATTCCCTGCCGTTGCTTTGGCATGGGTATTCACAGAAGAAAAATTCATGAAGAAAACCTCCTCATGGCTAAGTTATGGTAAATTACGCTTCTCTTGGGGTGAAAATGGAAATAGAGACATTGGTATCTATGCCGCTCTCGCGGAACTGACTTCTAATCCGACTTGTTGGATCGATGGAAGTGGTAAGTTTTATACCACAACTTATACATTGAACCAAAAAATGCCAAATAGCAAGTTAAAATGGGAACGTGCCAAATCATATAATATAGGTTTGGACTTCGGACTCTTCGGAGATATCTTAAGCGGTTCTATCGAAGTATACAAGAAAATGACCAATGATTTACTAATGGACCGTGCCATTCCACCTATCACTGGATTTAGCAAAGTATTGAGTAATATGGGACAACTCCAGAATACAGGTTTTGAATTAACATTGAATGCCAACATCACGAGACGCAAAAACTTTGAATGGAGTGCTACAGGTAACTTCTCACTCAACCGTCGTAAGATTAAACACTTATACGGTAACATGAAGAATATTCTTGATGCTGACGGTAATATCATCGGTCAGGTAGAAGACGATGATATCACTAACAAATGGTTTATTGGTGAAGACCCAGACCGCATTTGGGATTATGTAGGAGATGGTGTATGGCAACAAGATGAAGCTGAAGAAGCGGCAAAATACGGCTGCCAGCCTGGTGACTTTAAATATCTGGACTTCAACGAAAATGGGAAATTGGACCAGGATGACAAGAAACACCAGAAATATACAACCCCTCGTTTCCGTTGGACATTCCGTAACAACTTCCAATTGTTCAATGATCTGGATATTTCATTTATGTTGTACTCTTTATGGGGTCACTACGGTTCATATGCTGATGCCGCCAACAATAACTTCGATGCTTCTATCAGTTGCGGTTACGATCAGCCTTACTGGACACCAGAAAATCCGATTAATGACTATGCACGTATCGGTTCAAAGAACTTAGGAACACATTACGTAAACAAGTCATTTATCCGTTTGGACAACATCACAGTTTCATATCGCCTGCCACAAAAATGGACAAAAGTTGTGGGTATCCAAGATTTACGCTTCAACGCATCCATTCATAATGTAGCAGTCTTTGCTCCTCATTACGACGGCTGGGATCCTGAATCAAACAGCCCAATGGGAAGAACATTCAATTTCGGTATTAACTTTACACTCTAATTTGAAAGAACAATGAAAAAGAACAGAATATTCAAAACTATCAGTGGTGCCGCTTTATGTACGGCACTACTAACCGGATGTAGCGAAAGCTGGTTGGAACCTAAACCCCTCTCTTTCCTCACTCCTGAAAATGCATACGTTGATGCTGACGGTCTGCTCACTTCTCTGGCAGCAGCCGAGCGTTCCATGCGTCATGAATACTTTGGAAACGGAAGTGGATATACTTGTGAACTTATCTTCTCCGACCTCTGCATCAGCGGAACGACTGATAAAGCAGGACCCTTGCAGGATATGGATCGCCAATTAATGCCGGATGCGAACTTTAATAATGCAGAAAACTCCTATTTGACATCACATAACTGGGATGAGAACTGGAATCAAATAAAATATACGAATGTAGTACTTTCACGTATGAAAGATACAAAATTCGTGAATGAAGCTGAAAAGAACAAAGTATTAGGTACAGGTTACTTCCAACGTTGTTACAGATACTGGCGACTGATCAACCAGTTCGGGGATGTCCCCTTCATTGATGTTGAAGTCACATACCCACGGTATGATTTTAATACATGTGACCGTTGGAGCATCTTGCGTCGTATGAAAAAAGAACTGGAATTTGCATACCAATGGGTACCCGAACAAGTAGACCGTGGACACACCACAAAATCGGCCTGTGGCGTACTGTTGATGAAAGTCTATATGTCATTGGGAGAATTCGACAATGCTATCAAAGTTGGAAATGAAATCGTAGCTAAACACCCACTGATGGTAAACCGTTTTACTTCCACTAAAAACAATCACCCCAACCTAATGTTTGATCTGCACAGTGTAGAAGCCAAAAGTGATCCGACCAATACAGAAGGTATATTATATGGTGTATCCGAACCGAATAATGCCAGTGGCACAGGTTCTGCAAAAACAGAAATCATGGCTAACTGTGTTCCTATGTGGAATAATAACGTAGTAAAAACTCCGAGTGGTAAAACTGGTTTCGCCGTCACTCCCGACAGCAAAGACGTTACAGCCGGCATTGTGGAAGACGTGAACAAAACATATGGACGAGGCATTGCCCGTGTACGCCCCACCAACTACTTCCAATATACCATCTGGACAGAGAAAGAGAAAAATGACTTACGTGGCCGCTACAACCACGATAGCTGGAGACGTATGGAAGACCTAATTTATAATGACCCGGCCCTGAAGAAAGCTAATGATCCCTGGTATGGAAAGAAGGCAGTAAAACCAGTGAATATGTCTTGCGGTGATTCAATCCGCTGCTGGTTTTCATGGCCGCACTACAAAGTTTATATTCCGGATCCGACAGCAGGTAGCGGTCAATGGAAAGGTGGTTCAAGTCCTATCTATCTAATGCGTAGTGCCGAAGTTTATCTGATGCTTGCCGAATGTTATTATTGGAAAGATAATCTGGGTGAAGCTGCCAACATGCTGAATGTAGTACGCAAACGTGCAGGTGCCGATCTGTTGACTGCTCAGGACATCAATATCGGTGAAATTCTGAACGAACGTGCACGTGAACTTTATTACGAAGAACATCGTCACATTACATTGGTTCGTATCGCTTATACATACGCACTGACAGGTAAACCTTGTGAGATATTCGACGGACGTATCTACAAAATGGAAAACTTATGTGGTCCGAAGGGTGCCAACAACTTGAAAGATGCCGGATACAATTTCTGGTTCGACTGGATCAGCCAACATAACAATTTTTACAACAAAGGTGTAAAGAACAGATTTGCTGAATACACTATGAGTGTTCATCACATGTTATGGCCTATTCCTAACAAAGATATCAGAGCCAACACCAATGGACACATTAATCAAAATAACGGTTATTTAGGCTGTGAAAATAATGTAACCCCCTTGCAGGTACCCGAAGAAGGCCAGTTCATGAAAGATTAATCGTGGATATCCACTTTTATGAAAAATTGCCCCTGCCACATAATATTTGTAGCAGGGGTAAATTTTATAATTTACAAAGAATAAAGATATGTACAAGCTTTTATATAACATTTCATTTGCCGAATTGAAAAGAAAATGGTTATTATTGTTAATAATCAATTTCTGTATAACACCCATAGAAATGCTGGCAAATTATAAGATTGAATCTTCCAATTATATTTTAAGAATAGCATCCAAAGATAAAGGAAGATTGCTGTTGCAAAACAAACAATCGGAGACATTAGTACAACTTGGCGAGCTGAAACTTGGCCAGTGGCCTCAACTGGAACTCGAAAACAATTGTAAATATGAAATAACTGAGGTGAATGGGGCAAGTGCCATTCGTATCCATTATTTTTTTCCTCCATCAGTACCGACTTCGATGAAACTTACAGGTACATTCATAGTGCATCAAGACCGGGTGGACGTACAGTATTTGCTTTCAGGAGTTCCCGAAAAGTATAAGGCTGACTGGAAAGGATGTCAGTTCCGTTTCTGCCTGCCCGAAAACGCCGGTACTCAAAAACTTCCGGAAGCTAAATTGGGGATATGGCAGCGGGATGCTAAAGGAGGACTTCCGTTAGAAACAGCCGATGCCAAAATATTCCCGTTTTTGATTAAAAACCGCTTGCTTTGCCTTACTTATGGAGCCGATAACAAAGTCGACTCAAATTGGAAAGGAAAAGACTACAAACATACGATTCTATCCCGTCAGGAAGACGGCAACTATTTCACTCAGTTTTCAATCCTATTTCCTCCTTATGGATGGCCTTACGAAGCTATCAATGCAAAATGGCAGAAACGTCCGTTTGCCTTGAAACTCACCACAGATAAAGTCTATAACTGGTGGGAGGACGCAACTGCTCCAATCGGCGTACAAGCTAAAATCATCAATACGTCACCAGTTCCACAAAAATGTATGCTTAAGTATTGGATTCGCGACTATGCCGGAAATTACATAGTGAATCACTCCAAGAAGTGCTTCTTAAAAACAGGAGAAATACAAGTTCATCCCATTGAATTTATGGCAGATACGGAACGGGAAATTTATTTTGTAGAAGTCTCCGTTGAAGATGAAAACGGAAAAGAACAGATTTTCTCGAGGACAAGCCTGGCTATATTGCCTCCTCATGAGTTTAAAGCCACACCCGATGAAAACATTATGGGGCTTTCAGCCTATTGGGCCATTCCCGATTCCATGAACCTAAAACGTTTATTAAACCGGATGGGAGTCCGATGGGTACGTAACGGAATCACCAGCAGTTTCAAAAACATAGAAGCCACATTTCACAATAACATAGACTGGAAGAAGAAATGGAAAGATACAGAGCGGGAAGAATTGATACGTTCCTTTTTCCGAAAGATTGTGAAGAATGGGAACAAAATATGGGAATTTGGCAATGAACTGAACATGAGTTCACCGGACATTGCCGGTGCCGGTGAAGGCATTGGTAAGGCTAGTTTGGCCGAAGCATATATAGAGTGGTTGAAAGCCATACGCAAAGTTCAAAAAGAAAAAACTGAATGGCAGAACATTCAGATTATCTCATTCGGAATAGCAGGTGCAGATGAGGTCTTCCTGGAAAAGATTGTAGAATTAGGAGGATGGGACTTACTGGACGGAATCGCATTGCATCCGGGCAGAGGTAATTTTACACCAGATTTCCCGGTAGCCGCTCCTTGGGAAGATTTCAAGAAGCCTACTTCCGGATATCAATACTGGAATTATTACGGTTCTATCCGGATAGTTAAGAATTTCATACAAAAGCATGGAGGTAACAAAGATTTGTACCTTACCGAAATATACGCACTTGATTATCCAAATCATTCATGGAACGATACCCCTCGCGAAGCGGCAGAGAATTTATTATTATCGTATGTGCTTGCAGCAGCAGAGGGAGTAAAGAATGCGCTTTACTATCAGCTATTTAACTCCGTATGGTTCGACCATTTAGGAGTAAATGCCACTAACCGGGAGTATTTCTTTGGGATGATCAACCGAGATTTAAGCTTCAAGCCTTCTTTGATGGCCTTTTGCAACACGGCTGAAGTATTGGATAAAGCCACATTCAAAGGCTGGATACGGATGGACGAAAAGCATCCGTGCAGCAGAGGAATTTTATTTGATACTCCTCGGGGAAGCATGGCTGTACTTTGGGACAGGACAGAAGGAAATATCCTGACTCATCCCAACGGAGATATTTTTCCGGAACCTTGGGTAAGCTCATGGAAAACAAAAAAGAGACTGACATTGCCAAGCAATGTTCCAGAGGTCACCTTACTGAATGCCATCGGACAAAAACAGATAGTGCCTACTACCGATAATCAAGTAACTATAGAATTGACTGGTGCTCCTTGCGTAATATACGGAATAGATGCATCACGAATTCAGCTTTATCATTAATCAAGGATACCATAAAGTTTAAAAGATTAAGAATAATATAAACTATTTACTATGAATACTCAAAAAAAGATTACAGGAATATTGTGCTTCTTACAGTGTTTTGTACTTACGGTGTTGGCTGAAAGTCTTCCTAAAGACACTATCTTCAGATATCTTGCTTCTAAAGCAAATTATGAAGAAGAAAACATTCCGAATTACGACCTACCTAATCCATTGATAATGAAAAACGGAAGCACTATAAATACCCTGAAACAATGGAACCAAAAACGCAGGCCGGAACTACTCCGGCTCTTCGAAACGGAAATGTTCGGCAAAGCACCTAAACATCCGAAAGATATGCACTTCAAAATTCTGACAGAAGACAAAAATGCGTTAGGCGGTATAGCTACACGTAAGGAAGTTTCGGTTTACCTGACAAAAAGTGACAAACACTACTTTACAGTCCTCATATATATTCCGAACAAGCGTTCAGGAGCAGTTCCTCTATTCTTCGGATTAAACTTCAAAGGTAACCATACCATCAGCCTAGATCCCGGTATATCCTATCCAACTCCCGAAAAACAAAAAGAATTTTTATGGAAGAGACTGCCTCCCCGAGGCATTGCAGCTGCCCGATGGCCCATTGAGATGCTAATGGAAAACGGATACGCCCTTGCCACTATCTATCGCGGAGACATTGACCCCGATTTTGATGATGCATTTAAAAATGGAGTTCACCCTCTATTCTACAAAAAAGGACAACATCATCCGGCTAACGACGAATGGGGAACCATAGCCGCGTGGGCATGGGCCATGAGCTGTGCGATGAACTATTTCGAAACAGACAAAGATATCAACACATCCCAAGTAGCCGTGTTCGGACATTCACGGCATGGTAAAGCCGCCTTATGGGCAGGAGCCACAGACCAACGTTTTGCTATGATTATCTCCAATTGCTCTGGTTGCGGAGGGGCCGCCCTTTCCCGACGTGCAATCGGAGAAACCATTCAAGCCGTCAACCAACAGTTTCCCCATTGGTTTTGTCGCAACTTCCGGAAATACAACAGCAAAGAGAACACGCTTCCTTTTGACCATCATGATTTGAGAGCTCTTTTAGCCCCACGTCCAGTTTATATTGCCAGCGCCACCGAAGATCAATGGGCCGACCCTAAAGGAGAATTCCTATCCGGAGTACATGCTACTCCGGTATATGAGTTTATATTCGGAGCAAAGGGGCTAGATGCCAAAGAGATGCCTCCAAGCGATACTCCTCTACAAGACGGTAGTATCGCCTACCACATTCGTTCTGGCAGGCACGACATCACTCAATATGACTGGAAACAGTATGTGAAGTTTGCAGATAAATGGTTCAGAAAGTGACCTA
>OGIH01001474.1_pt1 | contig 12633 bp, 9 predicted proteins | sample 1571721 | NCBI WGS metagenome assembly OGIH01 (sample SAMEA2582068, study PRJEB24529) | metagenome | biome: Human gut stool | place: China | collected 2011
GCATTCACCTCCATGATCGTCGCCGGGTATCCACACCACGCTAATAAATAATTACCGTTGGGAAGTACACGGGCCGTCTGCATCTCACAGCCTTCCGGAGCGGAGATATTCCAGACCTCCTCATGATCCCGGGTGATTAGCTTCGCCCCTTTCGAATAGGAAAAAAGGATATTCCGATCGGGAGTAACAGCTACGGAATTACATTCCCATCCTTTTTCCAAGGGATGCTCCCATTCAATTTCTTTCGTGTTCTTGTTTACGATGGCGATCTTATCCCAGCCGGAACCGCCTAATAAAAGATGATGCGACGCCTCATGACATGCGGAACATACGAGTAGCAGGCATGCGGATAATATAAAAGTATAGATTTTCATGGTATATAATAATGTACTAATTAGATAATATGCCAATTATAGCAGGATGGACACATGGGATCCACCCTGCAAAAAAAGATCATGTGTGTTGTATTCGCATTGGCATATTGACACATTTAGCGAAACGACACATTGGTTCATTCTTCTTTATTTCGCTAAGTCACGGAACAACTCATATCCCTGATCAGGCGTGATACCTTGATGCACGACCGCATGAACCGCCTGGATCATGGCGACAGGAGAAGTACTCTGGAATACATTACGTCCCATATCCACGCCGGCCGCACCGTCGTTAATCGCATTATAACATAATTCCAACGCCTCCTTCTCCGGTAATTTCTTACCACCGGCGATTACCACGGGAACCGGGCAAGCGGCGGCTACCTTCTCGAAGCCCTCACAATAGTAGGTCTTCACGATATTAGCGCCATTCTCCGCACAGATACGGGAAGCCAGACCGAAATAACGAGCGTCTCGAGCCATTTGCTTACCAACGGCGGTAACACCCATTACCGGGATATTGTAACGGCTAGCCTTATCGACCGCCTTATATAAGTTAGCCACAGTCTTAGCCTCATGCGCCTCGTCGCCGATAGCCAACATAACCGCCATGGCGGAGACGTTCATACGGATAGCGTCCTCTATATCGATCAATACATTATCGTTCAAATCCGTAAGGATAGACGTTCCAGCGTCCGAACGAAGACAAATCGGTTTCGTCGTATTCGCCGGAATCGTAGATTGCAAGATACCACGGGTACACATCAAGCAATCCGCATATTCAATCAAAGGAACGATATTCAAGTCGATACGCTCCAAACCGGAAGTCGGCCCCATGATGAAACCATGGTCAAAAGCAAGCATAACCGCCTTGCCTGTCTTCGGGTTGAAGATACGGGACAGACGGTCTTTCATGCCCCAAGGTAAGTTCTCGGCTCCCTTCACATGGAAACTCTGGTTCTCACAATTGATGCCTAAACCGAAGTCCGCACCTTCTCTTAAATCATCTAAATCTGCCATATTTATTATTCGTTTATTATTATATTTTATAGAGACGGGGCATGCCCCGCCTCACGCTGTGTATTATTTTATAGCGCCTCAGCAAAAGAAGCGAACATACAGCTCCAAGAAGTAGCCCCGCTATCAGCGAAACCAATCGAACGCTCACCATAATTACGGGCACGGCCAAAATTAGCTTTCATCGGTACCGTAGCCTCCGCTCCCTCAAGCGCCGCTTTAGCGCCAGCATTCAAGACTTCCTTGATATCATCCGACGTACAAGCCTGCATAGCCTCCACCGCCGGGATCAAGGCATCCATCATCGTCTTGTCGCCTCGTTTCGCTTGGGTTTGTTGTTGCACATTCGCCAAGCCACCGGCGAACATAGCTTTCACGCCTGCGGCATCCAACTCGGTTCCCTCTGCATGATCGCTCATACCCAAGAAGAAAGCGCCGAGCAAGGTACTTGTCGATCCACTCACTTCCATCATCACGTCCATACCCATATCACCAAGCATTTGCTTGAACTCCGTTCCAGACTGAGCGCTTTTATTCACGGCAGTCATAGCGGCAACGATAGCGGTACCATGATCTCCATCCCCGATTACGGCATCCAATTTAGAGAATTCCTCCTCACGTGCCTTGATCTGTTTCAGCGCATTGTCTAACATGGCCTTGAAGGCCTCGATAGTAAGTTGTTTCATGTATATTATTTATTTACCTAGGGTTGTCCAATAAGGTGCGTCCGCACGTTTGTTATTCAAATAATCGATATGGTCCTCATCCAAGATCGCCATGATCATCTGGAATCCAGCTTGCTCCTGTACGGTCAAGATCTCTTGGATACGGCTTACCACCACCTGCAAGCCACGAGCCTCTAATTCCTTATAAGCCTTGCGGAAGATGATATTCAATTCCATATGGGTAGTAGCGCCTACGCCGTTAATGATCAACAACATCTTATCACCGGCTTTTGGCTGTAACTGCTGGCAAAGTAGGTCTACCATCTCCGCTGCCGTATCATCGGCGGATACCAACGGTTTCTGTCCACCACCGCCTTCGCCATGCTGGCCCATACCGATCTCCATGATTCCATCGGGAAGATTCGTGATCGTACCTCCGTTCTGGGGATGCGTACAAGAACGCATAGCGACAGCCAAGGTAGCCACGTTCTTATTATAGCGTTCACCTATCTCAATCAACTCGTCTAAAGACTTCCCTTCCTCGGCGGCGGCACCTAATATCTTATACAAAGGAACACAACCGGCCAAGCCACGACGATCGTCTATATTCGCCCCGATACCTGCGCTGATATCATCATGCGTAAGTAATTTCTTCACCTTGATACCCTTACGAGCGGCCAACTGGCAAGCCATATTAGCGCTCATCACGTCGCCGGAATGGTTCAATACGACCAGCAAGATCCCGGCCTCACGATCCATCAATTGCAGTGCCTGAAACAAACGTTGGGCACCCGGAGCGGCGAATACGTCACCCACGACGGAGCAATCCAACATGCCCTCTCCTACGAAACCGCTCAAGGCAGGCTCATGACCGGAACCGCCTAAGGTAACGATCGCTACCTTATCATTGCCTTTCGGGTTAGCACGTACGACGATATTCTCAGCCGCCAACTTTACTTGATTCGGATACGCTAACGCATAACCTTCCAATAACTCAGCCGTAATATTCTCAGGATCATTTATGAATTTTGTCTTGATGTCTGACATGGTATTATCCTCCTTTAGATTTATGAATTTTGATTTACGAATTATTTTAGTTCCATGATCTCGATAGCGATACCTTCTTCCTCGATGAAAGCGATCGTCAAGTGCTCGTCGCAAACAGCCGGGCCGAAGATTACCTTCTTACCTTCCAACTCTTTTTCCAAACAAGGAACCGTATAAGCGATATGGCCATTGGTCTGTACCAACTCCGGTAGGCAGCTGCCTTTCTCGAATTTCAAGAACTCGATCCGGTTCGGACTCTTGCTGTAATCCGTCAACCATACACTCAGGCCTTCGTTATAAACCGCCCCTTCTTTACTTTCCGTAGTGACAATTCCTACGTGATTAAATGTTCTCATGATCTATTCAATTTATAGTTAGACAATTATATTATTAAAATTCGTTCTCTTCCGATAGGATATAAAGCCAGCCCCCAATACTAGGATGATCGACAGATAAAGATAAATAAATATCCGGTTCACGTTGTCATTCTGGCCATAAGAGTGCATGCCACTCAAGAAATAATTCACGCCGAAGAAGGTCATCAACACCGAATAGAAGGCCAAGATAGACGTAAAATTAAACAACCACAGGTTATTGCATTTCGGTATCAAGCGGAGATGCGTCACGATCGCATATATCACCATCGTAATCAACGCCCACGTCTCCTTCGGGTCCCAGCCCCAATAACGTCCCCACGACTCATTCGCCCAGACCGCTCCCAAGAAAGTACCGATCGTCATCAGGGCCAATCCGATCCAAAGTGACATCTCGTTCACGATACTCAATTCTCGTACCCGTTCTTTGAGCATCACGCTGTTCTTCTCCCCGCTTACGCTCATCATCACCAGATTCGTCAAGCCGATCAGACAGCTAATACCGAAGAAACCGTAAGCTCCCACGATAACCGCCACATGGAACATCAACCATGGGGATTTCAAGACCGGAACCAACGGATTGATCTGCGGGTCCATCCAACTCAAGCCGGACACGAACAAGATGATCCCCCCGAATAAAGTAGCCAACGCAAACGTAAGCGTACTCTTGCGTACGAACAACAAGCCGGCGAACACCGTAGCCCAAGCCACATAAACCATCGTCTCGTACGAATTGCTCCAAGGGGCGTAACCTGCGATATACCACCGCATTCCCATCCCATACATATGGAAAACGAATACGGCCAAAATGCCCAGACTCAATACCCAAGTCGTATAGGTAACCCATTTTTCCTTCTTGAATAAGGCCACGAAAGCGAAGACCAGCAACAAGCCTCCCAAAATCAAGTACCCTTTCTTACATTGCCGGAATACATCCATTTGATTATATTTAATCTCGGCCTGTATTTTCTCAGGGCGAATGTCTACCGTCTTATTCTTGGCTTGCTGATACGTATGGATCATTCCGATTACCTCGTCCGCTTTCTCCCAATCACCACTCTTCAATCCTTCCTGTATCTCCGATAAATACCAGCCCATAATGTGGGTAACGAACATGGAGTCCTTTCCGGAAAACGCCGATAAATCATCGCCCGGCGCATACCATTTGTGATCCGGGTCGTCCTCTTTCGGGAAAAGGTTTAACATCTGGTAATTGATCAATTGATGGAAGATATTTACCTGCTCATCCAGCTTGATCAAGTCTTTATCGAAGCGGGTACGCTCCGCTGGCATTTTATTGTAGGCCTCTTCCAGCTTCTCTTGCAATTTATAGCGTCCGTTACTATCGAATACCTCTATATAGGCGCAATCCTTATCCGTAAGGTCGTAATAATTAGCCAGCTCACTATTAGACAAGGCGATAAACGGCACCCGGACCCACATATCCGGCATAGCCAAGACACTCAACAAGAACTGATCAGAGTTCAAGGAACCGAACTGATCCGATTTATGCAACTTTCGCAGTACCTCGGAAGAAAATGTATTGATCGGCAACATACGTCCGCTTACCGATTGGATCGGCAACGCACCGAACTTAGCGGCATGTTCCGGACTTATCGCATATTTCTGTATGGCCTCCTTCATCTCGGGAGCGGCCGCACCTTGCGCCAGCAAGCCCCCTACGGAAAGAAGAATCGCTACTAACAGGGTCGTTTTACGAGCGCCCGATCTTAAATCTTTCAACTGTCGGCTTAATTTCATGAAACGGGAGTTTTTACCTACCAAGCAAAGTATAAAGCCGATCACTAAAATCACGTAGCCGGTATACGTAATATTCCTTCCGGCCAGATCTCGGTTCACGGAAAGTACCGTTCCTTGCTCATCCGGGTCATAGGAGGCTTGGAAGAAGCGATATCCTTTCACGTCTAATACATTATTCATATATACCCGGGCATGGCGAGTCTGTCCATCTACATGTACCAGCAACTCACTCTCATAAGCGGAGGGACTGGCAGAACCGGGATAGCGGGTTAAGGTAAATTTCACGAGTTCTACGCTAAAAGGAAGCGTATGATAGAGAGTCTGGTCCGAGGTACGGATCATGATACGATCGCTAGCCTCTCCCTCACGCAGGTGAAGGATTCCTTCCTCGCCGAAAAGGTGGGAAATAAGGGCACCCAGAAGGATGACAATAAAGGCGGCATGGGTGACCATCAATCCCCATCTACGCCGCTTAAGTAACTGGTGCTTGATAACGATAGCCACGAAATTGGCTACCAATAAGAATTGGAGTAAGAAAAATACAGGAGAATAGTAAATCATCGCTTTAGCGGCGGCAGTACCATGATACTTCTCTATAAAAGTAGCGATAGCCAAGCCAAAGGCGTAGATCAATAGAAGGACGATAGTCGTCACGGAAGAAGAGATAAATCTTTCTAGAGTTTTCATTTGCTCATTTATTAATAACACTGATGCGACAAATGTACGCAGATTAATCATTTTTGAAAGAATCGGCGATTAATTTGCCGCATCCATGTTATCTATCTATAAATAGACCTTGTCTATTAATCCTCAATAATTACCCGGAAGCCTACGTTGAACACACGTTGGTACGGATAATATCCTTTACGGGTATAAGCCGTCGAGAATTTCGGTCGTTCGATATAAGAACCGCCACGAACCACCTTATACTCGGAGACCTCTTTCGATTTCTCGTTGTAAGGATAAGGCAAGTAATCTGAACGAGTCCATTCCGCCACGTTACCGTGCATGCAATACAAACCGAACGGATTCGCTTCATATTGCTTACCACCCACCTGAACCAAATTGCCATCATCCACGCCTTCCTCTTTCGGTAAGTAAGTATAGTACTTGTACCAATAAGAAGTCTTAGGCATCGGTTGCGGGTCGATACCGCTTACGGCAAGCAGGAGCGTGGTTACGTCGGCTAGGTTATCCTTTTTACCGAAGTCCGCATTCATATCGCCATACCAGAAATCTTGATCGCTACCGGCACGACAAGCCCATTCCCATTGCGCCTCGGTCGGAAGCGTGATGTTCAAGCCTATTTTCTCACTCAGCTTCTTACAATAATCCATCGCGTCATTGTAACTTACACGGATTACCGGTTGCTCTGGCTTATTAGCGGGATATCCTTGAACCACGTGATCCTTCCATTGCTGATCCACGAAACGGCTGTCGTGATCCGGGAAAATCACGTTGAATTGCTGGTTCGTAACCTCCAACTCACCCATCCAGAAAGCTTTGTCAATCTTCACTTTCGCCGTCGGACGAGTATCGGATTGCCCACGATAGCTGCCCATCACGAATTGTCCGGCCGGAATGCGAACAAATGTCATCTTGATACCCGGAGCCAACTCGATCTCCTTACGGGTTTCCTTCTCGTCGGCCAACATAGCCTTGATCCGGTCCGCATCGAATGGCCAACCTTTCACCTTCAACTCTTTTTCCTTGACAGGAGCCAATTTCTCCGGCATCTCCGGTTTGATCTCACCTTTACCCTTCAAGTAAGCGGCATAATCGGAGATCTCTTTCTTCCAATCCACGCCTGCGCCATTCGCATACTTATCCGTCAACTCTTTACGGCGCTTGATCTGGTCGAAGCCTTGATACGGGATGATATCCTTCGAAAGCACATTTGCGTTGAAACAGCCGTGTATTCCTCCAGTTGCCAACCATACAAAATCAGGCATGAAGTGGCTGGCCACTAAAGCGGATTTCTCACTCTCCACAATGGCTACAGCTTTTGTTGGATAGCCAGCTAAAAGATGTTCGCCAAACAAGCATTGCTTCATGTTAAAGTGTTCAAGTTCCAATTCCGTATGCACCCAACTCACATAGCTTCTCGGTTCTTTTACCCGATGTCCTGTTGTCGGATTATACAACATTATCTTTCCTGCTCGTACTTTTCCTTGTCGGTCAATCTGCCAGAACACCGTGGAGCCTCCCCATTTCTTGGATGTCCCGACACAGTATAATTTGAACAGCCGGGATGTTTCTTTCTCACCCAATACACCCGAAAGAAAGATGAATAACGGATTCAGTTCGTAGTTGGCAAGCGAGCGATGCATAATGTCACGATCAATGTAATCTGTTGGCTTGGGCTGCATAACTTTTGCTTGTGACTTCCACGACTTCCTTTCTTCCAATGCAACGGGATTATCCTTGAAATAATCCGATGGCTTGTAATGGTATTGGCACGAATGTTCATGGTCACATCTGCCTACATAATCGGGAAAGGCAATCTGCCCTTCCGTATCAACATATTTGACAAAGCATTGCTTCCTTCCGCATTTAGGACAGGTCAGCTTAGAGCCTCGCTTGTATTTTTGGAGCGTAAATCTGTATTCAGTCATAGTTCCTCCTTTTTTATAAATGCAGTTCGTGCAGTTTGCAGTTGTTGCAGTTTTGCAGGTTACCCATGTCTTCTGAACTGCAAACTGCAAATACTGCAAGGTGCAAACCGTGTAGCTCATTGCAGTTTCTCATATTCTCCTCTTTTGATTTTCCTGATAACCTTGCTCGTTGTAAGGTTGACCAACATATACATCACAGACCTTTCGGACAGGCCGACTTCTTTTCCTGCTTGGATGGCTTCGGCGGTAGAAAACAAGGCTGGTACGTTGTCAAGCAATTCTTTCTTTTGCGGTTCTATGCTCTCCATCAACATGAATCTTTGTATGTTTGAATAACAGTCTTCAAAATAGGAACTTAATCTGATGGCCGATTTAATGGAATCTATATCCACGAAATCCTTGTGTACTTCGCCACAAGCCCATCGGAGTATCTGAAATACCAAAGCCAACCGTGCAGCAATCATGGGTATTTTCATTATCCGACTGTCAACCAAGCCGTCATCCTTTATTTGGTTTACCTTATGAATTAGGCCATTGCGCCAGTTGGTAAAATAGGTACCAGCCTCTGGAGAAAAATTCAGTACGTTCTGTAAAGCGTAGTCGTTATTCTCATCCGTTATAAAACAAATCTCGCAAATACGGTTGATTACATCTTCCCACAAGGCAGAATACTTCTCAAACGATGAAGCTGTGAAATCTTCGTCAATCGGCCAGTCTGATATTTCCTGCGACGAGGGATATACGAAAATTATCCTATCCAGCAAGCCATTGTCCTTGTACCCCTTATCGACCAGTTCATGCACACGGGTAGTCTGCATCGTGCCGACTATGTTTATAAAAGGTCGCTCAATGTGAATAGGTATCGGCATACTGCATCTTGACACATCAAGAGGCTTACCGCTAAAAGCCGTCAAGAGCTGTTCTATCAGTTGCCCCTTGCTGTATTGATTCACGGCGTTGAACATTCCCATTATTTCATCCACATACACGGTCACACCTCTTGGATTATCGTTAAGTGCACGAATAAGAGCCTCAGGGGTAAAGTCCGAAATGATTGTTCGCTTCAAAATCGGCTTGGGCGGCAATGACGGCCTTTCATCTTTCTTGCCCTTCTGACTTTCTAGTATGGAATTGTAGTTTTCCATATCTATCTTGAATTGCTTAATGACTTTGGCATCAAGCTTTCGGATGGGGCGAAAAGCAAAGTCAAGCGGAGGTGTTTTACCCATGCCTGGCCGTCCGATCAATATCATGTATAGAATTGGACTGCTAACCCAGCCGCCACGGATGCGGATGTTGACCGCATTGCCGATGGCCGTTGATGCTGCTGCAATAAGGGATGCCATTGTGTACTCAATGGAATAGTTCTCTTGCCGTGCTAATGCCAGAACCATGTCCTGCAACTTGGCAGGAAACACGTCCAAAGGTATCTTGTTCTCTATGATACCCTCGAACTCCATTCTGATGCTGTTGCACAAGTCAAGTGAATCCATTAGAACGGTCTGTTTCGTTTGGCATTAATGAATTGTGCAGCTTCTTCCGCCAGTTCCTTCTGTGATTTCCGTTTGCCGTCATGAAGCCATGCGTCAATCTCCGATTTGAGGAACATGATGCGCTTGCCTCTCTTATGAAATGGAATCTGGTGGCAGCTCGTCCATCCGTAAACGGTCTGTTCCGCCGGATGGCTGGGCAGGTATTCGCACAGTTCTTTCAGGTTCATCCACTGGTCGGCAGGCCGTATTTGCGGGATATTGTTCAGACCGTCAATCTTGGAGTCAAGTTTATTCAACTTGTCCATCATCCATGACATTGCCTTGGGCAAATCTTCAAATGTAATGTTCTTGTCTTCCATATCATTATCAGTTGATTTTGCCGCAAAGTAATGGCAAATCCCAATACTGATTTATTGGTGACAAATATCACATAAAGAAACATCAGCAGGTCATAAGAATCATAAACAATATGCGCTGATTATCAGCATCTATAATGACAAATTCCATTATTAGATTTTTTCGCTTATGCCTCTCGGCATAAGCGAATCATCATTGAATCATAAGGTTGTGAAGATAAAAATGCACAGAAACAGAAAGCCACCCACATGAAGATGCAGATGGCTTATGACTTAAATGAAATGATATAAGAGGTTATTCGGTCATTGGCAAATCCAGCTTAATCGTCTTGGTTGCCTCTTCCTTTTTAGCATCAACAACCTTTGCATACACTTGAGTTGTACGGACATTCGTATGACCGAGCATTTTGCTGACCGTGTAAATGTCTGTTCCTCCGGCGAGTTGCAGGGTTGCATACGAGTGTCTAAAACAATGGTAGGTGATGTGCTTCGTAATTCCGGCTTCCACAACCCATTTCTTTATCGGACGGTTAATCCATGACGGGTCGGGCAGTCCGGCAAAAACTAATTGTTCTCCGTCTTTCCTTTCACCACATAATTGAAATGCCTGTTCGGATATGGGCATATACTCAACGCCTTTAGTCTTTTGCTGGGTGAAGTTCAATCGGTAACTGCCGTTGAATACCTCTATTTCTGACCACTTCAACTTTTGAATGTCGCAATGGCGAAGCCCGGTAAGTGCGGAAAAGAGGGCGGCACGCTTCAACAATGGGTCGCATGGAGTTTGAGCCAAACGGTTCAGTTCATCTATGGTCAAGTATTCCCTACGGCTTTCTTGACCTTGAATGCCCTTAACCTTTGCTCCAATATCAACCGTCAGATAGCCGTCAATGAAAGCCTGCTTCAGTGCGGCTTTGAATATGGAGAAATAAGTGGATGCTGTGTTTTGCGAAATGACACCTTTCTTACCACCTCCCTGTGGGGCGTTCAATAGGAACATACGGAATGATTCTATCAGTTTCAAGTCTATCTGTGAGAAAAGAATGGTATCGCCTTTCGCAAAGATTTTCAACAGTTCATGCACACGCTTCCAGTTGATGATAATGGAATCGGAGCTATGGGCGTGGCGTAACCGCTGCACATGGTCGAAGTATTCAATGAAGTTGCAACGTGAACGCTCCAGCTGCTCTGCCTGTTCCGCATCGGTTTCTGAATAAAGCAAGGCATTATCGTATTCCTTTTGGCGCAGGCTTCTCACCTTGTCGGCATAGATACACGATTCTTGGTCTAACTGTGACTTGCATAGGATGATGCCGTTCAAATCACGTTTAGGCTTATAAGTGGTTTTGCCGTCCTTGTCAGTTCGGGCGTTCCGCGACTTATCCCAAATGGGAGTGGTGATGGTACGGTTCAGATATTCACGCACTCTTTGGGGAGTGGGTTTGTCCGCTTGAAAAACCGGATAGGCTTCAACATACAGGTACCATTCCTCACGGTATTCCGACTTGCGGAGTTTTACCGAAACTCGTGTATTGGCCAACGCTTTCTTCATTGCTTCATTCCTTTATATAGGTTATCAATTTCTTTCTTAGGTACATAAACGAAGTTGCCTATCTGTCGGGTTGGGATAGAATATTTGCGAATATGCAGGTAGACTGTACTGTCTTCTAAATGAAACTTCTTGGATATTTCGCCGATAGTATAACAGTCTTTAGGCTCCAAGCTATATAGTTTAGCAACAGGCTTTGGTTTTGCCAGAGCTTTCTTCCGTAGCGGATAGAGTTTCAGCAGTTCTTCTTTACTCACACGAATCTGGTTCGTGCCAAGGTTTATATGTGAGATAGTGCCTTTATGTATCAGACGATACAGCGTATCTTTGCTGATGCCGAACAGGGCATAGGCTTCCGACACCTTAATATAATCTTGGTGTTTCGGGATGCTCTTCACTATCTCATCCAATCGTTGGTTTCGCTTCTCCTCGTCTTTTCTACGCTTATACGCAATGTTGGAACAGCGTTTGGAACAATACCATGATTCTATGGTCTTGGCAATGAACTCTTGACCGCACACTTGGCATTTGCGCTTTATTTCAAACTTTGCTGCTGGCATAATGCTGATATTTACTTGTTTACATTTAACCCATTTGTATTTTGTCGCAGATTTCCTACTTTTTTATCGCGGCACAAATATGGTACAAATATACGATGAAAATCCGAGAAATAAGCAAATCTATCAGAAAGTGTTAAAAACAAAAGTAGGGTGTAACTCATTGAGCTACACCCTACTTTTCTATCGTTAGTTATCGTTGTTTACCGATACTTATTTCACTTCCTCAAAGTCAACGTCCGTAACGTTACCGTCTTTGCTGTTGTTGCTGCTACCTGCGTTACCGCCAGCTTGTTGACCACCGAAGTTAGGATCTGCTTGCGGGCCGCCTTGAGCGCCGCCACCTTGAGCGTTGTACATTTCTTGGCTAGCTGCTTGGAATACGCTGTTCAATTCTGCCATAGCAGCATCGATACCTGCGATATCCTGAGCCTTATGAGCTTCTTTCAATTTGTTCAAGGCACCTTCGATCGGAGCTTTCTTGTCTGCCGGAAGCTTGTCGCCAAGATCTTTCAATTGTTTCTCGGTCTGGAAGATCATGCTATCCGCTTGATTCAATTTATCGATACGCTCTTTCTCTTTCTTATCGGCCTCTGCGTTTGCGGCAGCCTCTTCTTTCATACGCTTAACCTCATCATCGCTCAAACCGCTGGAAGCCTCGATACGGATACTTTGTACTTTACCGGTTCCTTTATCCTTGGCCGATACGTTCAATATACCGTTAGCGTCGATATCGAATGTAACCTCGATCTGAGGAACACCACGTTGTGCGGCAGGTATTCCATCCAAGTGGAAACGACCGATAGACTTGTTATCTTTAGCCAA
>OGIH01001476.1_pt1 | contig 12628 bp, 7 predicted proteins | sample 1571721 | NCBI WGS metagenome assembly OGIH01 (sample SAMEA2582068, study PRJEB24529) | metagenome | biome: Human gut stool | place: China | collected 2011
TTTGTTAACTAGGTCAAAAGAAGTCCACGTTAGCGGTTTATTAAAATATAAAATCTCTCCAGCTATAAAATCCATTCTTTATTTCAGTAATGTACAAGCAATTGTCACCAATCCCGCGATCGCGCAATAGATAGCGAAATAAATCAGTTTCCCCTTTTTCACGATGTTGATCATCCATTTACAGGCCACGCAACCGGAAACAAAAGCGGCCACGAAACCTACCGCTAATGATAATGCGGGAATGCTCCCGGCCACATCTTCACCTTTCACCATCTTCATCACATCCAACAACGCCTCTCCCAAGATCGGAGGTATTACCATCAAGAAAGAGAACTGGGCTAGTTTCGCCTTATTATTTCCCAATAACAAACCGGTAGCGATCGTTGATCCGGAACGTGACAAACCCGGCATCACGGCGCAAGCCTGAGCCAGACCGATAATAAAAGCATCTTTCATCGAGATCGACTCTTTCTGGCGTGGTTTGGCATAATACGAAAATGCCAGCAAAGCCGCCGTCAATAGCAGCATACAACCAACGACCAATAAACCTGATCCAAAGATTTGTTCTACCGTATCTTTAAAGAATACCCCAACGATCCCGATCGGAATCATGGAAATCAAGATATTAATCACATACTTCGTCTCCGCGTTCATCTGAAATTTAAACAAACCACGGAATATCCAATCGATTTCCTTCCATAAAACCACTAACGTACTGAATACGGTCGCCACATGTACGACGATCCTAAACGCAAGATTCTCCTCTCCCTCTATACCAAACAAAGCTGAGCCAATCGCTAAATGACCGCTACTGCTCACCGGCAGATATTCGGTCAATCCCTGTACGATACCCAGTATCAAGGCCTCAAACCAACTCATTCTGTTACTTCTTTATCTTTGCTATTCTTCAAGATTCCAAAAATCATCATCACGAAACCAATAACCGTAACCACCGGAGCTACCACGATACGGCGGGCGCTGAATATATCGGGATTGAACGTATTATCCCCGGAACCTCCACCACTCATCAATATGAAACCAAGCACGATGCAGGCAACCGCTACCGCAATCAGTATAAAATTCTCTTTTCCGAAAGCAAAATCTCTTTTAGCCATCTTTCTCAACTCTTTATTATTCGTACATTAAATATAATACAACTTATCGACCCCCATCCGCAAATATTTATTCACGGCAAAAATGGTCGCGATCACGGACAAGACAATACCTAAAGCAAACACTGCCACATAAACCAATAATAATGTTTGCATATCCAATATCTGGATAAAACCTTTCAATTCATTTTGCAAATAATATAACGCTCCGGTTAGCATCAATATTGCCAAGATAGAGGCGAAAATGCCACTTACTATGTTATATTTCACAAAAGGCCTACGTATAAAGCCGGAAGTAGCCCCCACTAGCTTCATCGTATGAATTAAGAATCGTTTGGAATAAATCAACAGGCGAATCGTATTACTGATCAACACGAACGAGATAATCATCAGTACCGCAGCCAAGGTTAGCAGGATCAAGCCCAACCGCTTCATATTATTATGGACCATCTCCATCATATCCTTTCGGTAAAGCAGCTCCGAGACCGACGTATAGTTTCTAATCTTCTTCTCTATCACTTGGAGGCTATCGGGGTTGGCGTACTCCGAATGCAGTTTCACCTCAATCGAGGCCTGTAAAGGGTTAAAGCCTAAGAAGGTTTCCGGATTCTCGCCCAGTTCTTCTTCCAACTCTTTCGCGGCTTGCTCTTTCGATATATACTCGGTTGATTTTATAAAAGGAAGAGCATCCAAGCTCTTCTGCATTTTCTTTATCTCAGTTTCTTTTTGGTTATCTTTCAGCACGATGGAGAAAGATAAGTTCTCTTTCACATAAACGGAGAGTTTATTACCCAACATCCCTATCAATAGAATGAGTCCTAGCAAGAATAGTACCAAGGAGATACTAATAACAGACGTAAGCCGGGAGTTAAAGAAAGAAACAGAACTAACTTTTTTATTTTCAGCCATCAGACTCTCACTTATTAACGTTAAATAAATTAAGGAGATGCGTACAGAGAACACACCTCCCAATTTTCTTGCAAAAGAACGAATAAAATAAGTAAGCCGAAAGGGTTTTAGAATATTTAACCTCTACAACTCTAACAAAGGCCATTCGTACATATACAATATATAGATTATTTCTGATTGAATACCAAGTCCAACCCTTGACTTCTATAGAATCCGAAACGGGTATCACTTGATATAAGCGGTAGATGTTCCGTTATGGCATGCGCAATAATTACGTGGTCTGAGGGATCTTTGTGTCCCTGCGCCTCATTGATCTCCATATGCGCATACGTTTGCATATGTTCTTTTTTCAATGGCAATATTTTCACATAAAACTCCTTTTCTATGGCGACGATCATCGCTTCTGCCGACTTCCATCGTTTAGAACACAGTCCTTTATTTCGATAAGCGACAATCAGCTCACGTACGGACTCGGCACTTATATAAAGAAGGGTTTCCGGTTCTTGGATAATAGCATCTATATCCCTATTTAGATATTCGGGATCAGATGCCATATATACAAAAATATTCGTGTCAATGAGATATCGCATTTACAGTAAAAATTTAGGGTCATTTACAATCAGACTTCCCTTTAACCGCTGCATAGCTTCCCATGTCTTACTTACCTTTCTTTTTCCAGTCTTCGCCACAGTTGTTTTAGTTTTGGCATTTTCTTCCTTTTTCTTTTCTTCATTTTTTTCCATAAGGCTTTCTGTTTTAATTTTCTATGATACAAAGATAACGTTTTATTTAATTATATCAGAACAAAAACAGATAAAGTAAAGCTTATAGGATAAAAAAGAAGACCGCCGGAACTGAGTATTCCTAGCGGCCTTCCCCAACATTAAAGACTCAAGGGTTAGTTTCTTAAAATAAGGTTGTTAGCGAACGTTTACTTTCACTGTTATACGCTTGCCATTCTCGTTGATCTCTATCAGATAGATTCCTGTCGATACCGGGATGCGGGTAGTTCCGATAATTGAGTCGCCATACAGGCTAACTCCAGTCACCGCTATGATACGGATCGAGATTGGACGGGCCGGATGAATGGTTATAGCACCTCGCTCGCAATAGATTTGATGATCGTTGATGATTTGCTCGATACCTACCGTACCGGAGACAGTTACCACACAAGACGCCGTCTTGTTTCCATCATCGGTAGCCACGGTAATCTTGCAGGTACCGATTTTCAGAGCGGTAACGACACCATCCGCGTCAACAGTAGCCACCGTCTCGTCGCTGCTGCTCCAAGAGACGGTTTTCATAGTGGCGTTATTAGGGGTAACTTTCGCTTGCAAGGCAAAAGATTCACCTACGGCCAATGCCTTGGACGTGATATTCAAGGAAACTCCCGTAACAGCCACATCTGTTCCCGGAGGTGTAGAAACCGGCTTGAACTCTGCCATAATAGCCAAGGACTTATCGACTTCAATCTCTACAGGCGAAGTCATATACTTCTCTTCGCCTATTTGAATAACGGTCAATTCATAATCCGGATTGGCTTCCGCCTCAATGGTTAGCTTAGTCGCTTTCGCCACAGCGGTTCCACTCGTTATCTCGGTCTTCTCGCCCTCACCCTTCAACATATAGACTTTCAAAGAACCATTTTCCGGTTGAGCGAACGTGACAACTAACGCATCCGAACTTTTCACCGTAACCTCCGCTTCCGTAGTCGCATCCTCATAATTCGGATCATACGACGTGAAGATCACTTCCTTTTTCTGGCTATTGCCGGGTTTCAATATAGCTGACGCATCAGCCCATTCAAATTTACCGGATATGGTAGTCCCATCGGCACCTTTCGCAACACCACCGGATAATAGGGATTCCGACAAGGACTGACCTTCCGTGATCGTAGATGCGGTAGGAGCCACTACCTTTACGACCTTCGCTTTCTTTATCACTAATTTCTTGGTTGCCTCGAAAGATCGCCAGTTCTCATCCCCGGTACGTGTTACAGTCACAAGATAAGTACCTGCGTTCAATGGGGTAGCAACCGATCCATCCGTATTTGAATATTTAATATTTACATCTGTCGGATAACTACCGCTCAAAATGTCTTTCAATTCCACAAGCCTTACGGAACCATTATAAACAAACTCCAAATCTGAAGGATTCGCCGTTATTTTAGGTTTATCCACAAAATTCGGGGTGTATGTCGCATCAGCCGCCAAAGTAACCGTTATCTCTGGTTTCTTTCTATCGGCGCTTGAGACATTATCACTCCAAGAATCAAAACGCTGATTCTCGCTAGGAGCTACCGCTCGCAACTTTAAAACCGTATTCTCCGGAACTTCCGAATAATCGCTAATAACCAAGCCTCCATTCGTAACCTCCGTATTTGAGGTACTTAAAGAAAACGTTTTTACTTCACCAATCGGCATTGAATAATCTACCGATTCATAATTACTCTTGTCAAGTGGGGTAAAGCGCAGAATATTTACCTGATCCTTTGTCGGGATTCCGGTCACATTCGCACGAAGCGCCGATTTTTGTGTAGAAGGATTCCATTCCACATCCTCGAAGTCTTGAGTAAGTTTAGCATCAACCTTTTCATAATTATCCCCTCCTATAGTCGGTACTTCCAGCAATGCCATACCAGCCTTCTTGATAATCAGCTCGGCAGTTACATCCACGGCTTTAAATAAATCATCCTCGCCACGGGTAATCCGAACTTTATAAGTTCCGGCCGATTTAGGATTCTCTGTCATTTCTACCCCACTCCGGGAATATGCGACCTTAAAGTCCAAACCGGAATAGCCCGTAATTTTAACCTCGAAATTCCGGTATTGCTTATTATAGACTACCGTTTGCGTCGTCTTATCAATCAGCGAAGCCAAATCTTTCTTCTCCACATAATTAGCGGTAACAACCATAGGGCCGGAAACGGTGAATACATCTCCATCCTTGATCTCGGAAGAGTTCACCATCATATTCATAAAACGATATCCCGTTTCCGTCTCAACAGAAGCGGTCAATTGAGTCATATAAGGAACCTTAGAACCGGAAGCCACCTCTTTACCGGCCTTATCTTTCAATACGACTTTACCCGCATTAGGGATATTCAACGCCGAGGTTATTTGATATTTCACCAATTGGAAACTTGCGCTCACCGTAACATCTCCGGTCCCAACCATAAATGAGCCATCAGCCTCATTATAATTCGCGCCTTCCACTTTCACGGATGCCAGCTCATAGCCATAATCCGCATTTCCTATCACCTTCACTTTCACACCTTCAGAGATAGCCTCACCGGGAGTAACAGGCGCCTTCGTATCCACCTCGATCAGATTAACGCTACCATTCTTCAACTCCCCAACCTTGACCAAATGTTTATCCGGTTCTTTTTGCAGGAAATCGGCCGATATATCAGCGGCTTGTGTCAAAGTATAAGAACCGTTATTCACCAAAGCCCCATTCACTTTCACGGACTGAACCATATAGCCCGCATCCGGAGTCGCCGTGATAGTCAATAAGGTCCCCTGTAAAAATTCAGCACCATTCTTCACCTCCACGCCATTCGCAAAGACCTTCAAGGAACCATTCATCGGATTCGTAAACGTCACGCCATAAACGATCGAATCGAAACGGGCTACGATATCCAAGTTCGTATTCGCTTGCAACTCCCGTGTAGCCGATGTATTCCCATCACTCCAACCGGCAAACCGGTAATTCTTATCTGCGACGGCTGTCGCTTTCAAAACCGAGCCTCTCGCATATTTATCATTTGCGGTACGCCCCTCCAAGATGACAGTACCGAAATTACCGGCGGTAACATTCATAGAATAAACAGGAATTACGTTCAAGGTTATAAACGTGTCTTTAGCCGCATAGTGAACAGGATCATTCGGTTCGAATATCAAGTCGTACTTTTTCTTATCCGGAGAAGCGATCTCGTTCGGAGTTTTCCAGATAAATGATCCGGAAGAAGTTCCATCGATCAAGGTACACGCCGATAAAGCCTGTCCTTCCTCAATACGACCCGGAGTAGGTAACACCAAACTCTCCACCTCTTTTTTGCTCTCCACCACTAACGTAACCGTATCAGAGAGGCTACGGTATGTCAAGTCCTCCGCACGGCTCAAACGGGCCTTATAAGAACCCACAGCCAGCGTGGAAGGCAATGTCGTAACCCAAGCCGTACCGCTCAATTGATATTCGATCTTGATATCCCCGACAGCGCTTGTTACCGTGACCGGCTTGATGGAGCCGACCGTCTGGACAAGGTTGTTAGCCACGAACCTCACCGTATCCTTGGAGACGAACGCAAAAGTATAGCTATCGCCACTCATCAGATTAGGAGTCGTGTACGTGTAAGAGGTATTTCCATTAGCATACGTTCCCTTGATCTTCGAGATATCCACGTCCGAAGAGGCTTGCTTAATAGCCCCTAGCCTATAGTTGGCATTTGATACGATCGAGAAAATGACGGGCTTACCGTAAGCGATCTCACCACCGCTCATGATGTCCTTGTTGTTCATCTTGGCGGTAACCGTACCCTGTCCACCATCGACAGCGTAAGCCAAGGTATTGGCATTACGGATCGTAAACGTTTTAGAGGAATCTTCTAATGCGGCATACTCCATGGTCTCCGGACTAAATAAGACAATCTTATAAGCTCCGACTATCTGCGGTAACGTGGAAGTCTCCGAACCATCGGCCGCACGATATCGAACCGCTTGTCCCGCTATTTCCGGCGTAAACTTAATAACCGGCAAATTCTTCCCGGCCACGATCTCGTCTTTTGTCGCCGAAGAACCTGTTACACTCACGGAAATCGTTTTCTTCGCGGCGAAACCTACCGACAAGGTCGTAGAGGCGGTTAACGAGGCGGTCGTATAGGTATAAGAGATGGTGTTATCCTTATTAAGCGCACCTTTTGGCAAGGCTGATACCGCAGTTCCATTCACAACAATCTTATTCAATAGAAATCCGGGGTTAGCGATAATTGTAAATACGGCAGGTTGCCCGTTAATGATCTCGCTACCGCTTGCCATGTCCGTAGAGCCCATCTTGGCGGTAACCGTACCTTGTCCGGCCGTTTCCACGTTATAATTTAATACATTCGCTTTAGATACCGTGAACTTCATGTTCTCATCCTTCAAGGCGGCATATTCCGCGGTCTCGGGACTGGTCGCGACGACCGTGTAAACACCATCCGCCGCAGGAAGTTTATCGGATAAAGCTCCGGAAGCGTTCTTATATTGAACCTTCTGCCCCGCTATCGTATTGGGGGTAAATGTGATAACCGGAAGATTCTTACCAGCCAAAACCTCATCCTTCGTGGCAGATAATGGATTGGCTGTTACAGATACGGTTTTCTTCGCGGCAAATCGCACGTCAATAACCGTAGAAGCGGTCAACGCCGATGTCGTATAATCCGCGTAGGAAGTCTCATTCGTAGAAGAATTAAAAGTTCCTTTCGGCAAAGTCACCTCATTATTATCTACGGTAAGTCTACTCAACACATAACCGGGCTTGGAGGCAATCTTCAATACGGCTGGCTTATTATAAACGATCTCATCACCACTGGCGATAATGGAGCCATCCATAGAAGCGGTTACAGATCCTTGCGCCTCCTCAAACGAGTAGGAAAGCGTATGGGACGGTTGTACCTTGAATAGAATCTCCTTGTTTATGGCGACTTGCGTATCAGTCTCCGACTTGGTTACGACAACATAATAAAGTCCAGCCTTTTCGGGTAGCTCATCCATCAAAGCAGCAGAGCCATCCTCCCTGTATTGTACTTTATACCCCGTAATAACCGGGTCAAAAGTAACCTTGGGCAAATTCACCTTCGCTCTTATCTCATCCAAGGTGGCATACTCAGGAGAGATCGTGACCGTCACCTGCTCTTTCGCCTTGAACACCGCCTTGATTTCCGTACTACCGGTTAAAGCGGTGGAAGTATAGGAATAAGTGGTCGTATTATCATTTTGAAAAGTACCGCTCGGCAACGTGCCAATAGTAGCCGTATTCATCGTTATATCCGACAGGACATATCCGGGCTTCGCCGTGATCGTGAAAACGGGTTTACTATTATATGCCACCTTGGAACCTGTGGCTACCGTACTGGTTATGGTTCCTTGATCCGTATTCGCCGAGCTATAATTCAATGTCACCTTGAACGTCGGAAGATCCGGGGCGGAACGTAAATCTGAATCTTGCGCATGTACCTGTGCCATCGCGATGACAGCAAGGAATATCGCTAATATACTCTTTTTCATGTTTATCTTTGTTTTAATCGTTATTTAACCCTTACTAATTGACCGTTCACGGCATAGATGCCCGAAGAAACCATGATCCGCTGTCCGTCCGTAACCTCGCCACGATAAGCGACCTTGCCATTCATTCTGATAACCACCACGTCCATAGGCTCCGGCGTGTGGATCACGATAGCACCACGATCGGTAGTCACGTAATAACCATCTACCGGCTCGATCGTCTGGTTACCCGTAACCACGCCATCGCCGATACGTAAAGAGCGAAGCGTACTCAATGTCTTGGCGTCTGTCAAGACAAAGCTTTGGAAAGGCTTGATCTCCGGGTTTGCCTCTTGCTCGAAAGAGGTTCCATCCGCTGTCAATATATAAGCGGATTGTTTCAAGGTAATCGTAAATGTATTCGGATTCGAGCACATCAAGAAAGTACCTGTTTCAGTTGGAGCGGCAGGTTCTTCCAAGGTCTTGAATTCAAAAGCTCCTTCGGAAGAGATCGTATAGGTATCGCCATTAGCCGCCCAAAGACCAGCCATGCCAAAAGCACTCTCATCCACCACGAACTCCGGAGTCTTGTTATCCTTCAGCCTAGCGAACCAGATACCATTATCAACATTTTGAGTACTTGGAGCCGAGATCTCCTCCTCCGTAGAGTTCTTGATCACGGCAGAGGTAAATGGCATTCCAAACGCCTTCCATCCCGTAGCAGACAAAAGTGGAGCGAAACGAAGAGACCGAGCCGTCAACTTCCCTTCCGTAGCGGTAAATACCACTTGTGCATCCTCTTCCATCATCACTGTATCTAAAGCCATAGGCACCGAGACAGTCAGTGTCGCTCCATTTAGAATATTCACCTGTCGATCTTGAAAAGATGTGGCCCACGTAGTATCACTTTTTATGTCAATGGCTACTACACATTCTTTTATAGAAAATGACTGCGCACCTTGATTCAACCAATAAACCCTTTTAAATGGATTAGCAATAGCATATGCTTTAGCTGTATTTTCCTCTATTACTAAACGACCATCCTTGCAATTAAAAATAACACCATCCGGGATAGTATAAGGCTCCCATGTGTCCACATCCGGAAAGAAATTAGGCTTTGCCGCATTTAAAGAATTAAGCGTTTCTGCCATAGTCGTATCAGGAATCAGTATTATATCTCCCGCATAGGCAATGCCTTCATGGTAATATGTACTCCCATACAATTCTCCAAAATCGATTGCTGTTACTATAGAGACCGCCGCATTCCTAAATGAACCATCCGGTTTATTAATAATCACACAAGGCTTCCCGTTTTGGTCTTGAAATTGCACATCAGTGCCTTCCACCATGATTACATTATTATATTCATCAGGATTCATACCATAACCCACTATAGTTGGGTTCTTTATGTTATCAGTAGTTGAGACAATTGTTTTTCCTTTCAATATAATCTTATTATCACAAGGAGTAGGAGTAAAACTACCATTTATTTTAATCGGAGTCATTGCCATTGTCTCTTGTTCATCAAACTTATTCCCGATATAAGAATCTTCAATCACAATCTCGTTATTGGAAGCTCCCACTGTAGAATTATTTGTTGATATCGCTATAGCCGCAAAACTATCGGAAACACCCTTATTTTTTGTCTTACCAGTTAAGGTACTCCCTCCCGAAACATGAACGTTCATATCTGAGGTCTCATACAAATAGAGAGCACCATACCCTACGATGTTCGATTTATTCTTTATTGTCAATTTTTGATCGCCGGCGTTATTAGCATAAATACAATAATGGTTATTTAGCAAGATTGTCGTACTATCTACCGTCACTGGCGTTTTTTTATGGTGAATATATACACCAAATTGATTCGAACCGTTCACCTGTCCCTCAATCTTTGTATTAACAAGAGAGACATCCGTCAGTTCTCCATCAATAAGAACTCCAGATTGTGCGTTAGCCGCCAAATTTATTGTAGTATTTTCAACACGTACAGTCCCCTTTGCCGTTGCTCCCAGAAGAATCGCATTTTGTAATGCTTCCGCAGGATTTGGGTTCTTACGATCACCATAGCCTTGTGTATTATTATTCATAATACAATTATCTATCAACAAATCCGCATTACCGGTTACCTCTATAATTGGAGTACATTTTCCAGAGGTAACTTTCGTTGGCGTATAATCGATACTCAATCCTTTTATTTTAACATCGGTAGCAGTATTATTGGCAGAGCCATTAACCAAGATCGCACCTTTTATAATAGTCTTGTCCTGCCCAGCTCCTTGAATTGTGATAGATTTATCTAATGGTAGAGTCATTGGTAAAGTATATTCTCCTTCCGGGAAAACGATACGATTTTGATCTGTCAAATCTACCTCAGAAAGTAGACCAGACATATCGCAAGCCGCATTACGTAATGAACCATCTTGGTTGAATACAGTAATCGCTGATTTCTCATCCGCGATCTGGTACTTAACCGTATTGTCGCAATTAAAAGTATTCGTTTTATAGTCCTGTATCAAAACCCCTACATTATTTTTATTCACTTTCAGTACAGAGCCCTCACCAATATTAAATGTATTACCCGTACTACGAACAGAAATAGGATATTGCAGAGCTGTACTTTCCATAAAAGCAAACAAATTAGTATTTTTTATATCAAAGGAATTGTTAATCGCATTGTCTTCTTCATCTTTATTTAATACAATCGTAGCAAAATCATTTGATCCTTTAAGTTGATAGTTATGAGACTCCAATGTTGAATTAGCTATCTTAAACTTATTATTAGATGACCAAATATTGAGTGCCGCCCATGAATCTATTTTTGAATCTACAATTGAAATCGAAAGATTATCATTTAGCGCTGTTACATTTATTGCATAATAAAATCCTTTGATAGTACTATTATTTTTCATTTCTATGGACGATCCATTCATATTTGAGAAACTTATTCCTCTACTATAAGTACCATTCTTCGGATATACCGCAGAAAGAATATGAGAATTATCCAATACAATAGTATTTTTCACCTTAGTCGTATTTCCAAACGAAGAGAACCCTCGATTGTAAGACCCTTCTAAATAAATACAAGAATTCGTAAGAGATACATTCACATTATCACAAATACTATTAGAATCATAGCTTTTTCCCAGATTAACAATGCCCATAGAACTTTTACCCCAACCATCACCACTACCTGCTGTTAGTTGATGAAGATGGACCCCAGACAAATTCAAATTCACATTCTTAGACATCACATTAATAAGGCCTTGGCTTAATGTTGTAGCTTTTGTAATCTGTAAATTCCGCAAATTGACATTGATTACGCTCTCTTCCTCATCCCGTTGAATATCTAGCTGCCCTTCTATAATACAATTTGTCGAATCACTGCCAATAATTGTAATAGACTTTGGAATAACAATAGGTGAAACTTGGGGATAAATTCCCTCTGCCACACGAATGGTAGCCCCATCTGCGGCTTTTTCAATCGCTTTCGCAATTGTAGCCAAAGGAGCTTCCACACCACCTCCGTTACCATCAGAACCCGAAGTGCTGACATACAAATCCGTCTGTCCCCACCCCACACTCGTTGCCACCATAAACACGGCGAACAAGAAAAGTAGTCTTCTTTTCATACGATTAATTTTTATAAGTTAGTAATATTCAATTATTTAAAACATTTACCCTATATTCATAAACTCTGTAGTTTCCAGCACATCAGTCTTCTCATAATCATCATTTACAAGCAGTTATGCGAAATCATCGGTTATAAAACGACTAGTCTAAACGATCATTTTATTCTGGCGTTTTATTGAATTCAACACATAAGCGTCCATATTTACGTTTATGCGTTGATAATCAATTTTTAAAAGTTTCTCTGGATTTTGTTTTATTCAAAAATATAGCCTATCTTTAACGCCTAGAATAAACGATCGTTTAGACTAGGCGTTTTTATCTATTACAGAATACTTATAGATCAAAGATTTTTACGTAAAAAATTTTTCTACTCTAAAAACTTCATATCATCACAAGCTATAAGATTCTCTTCTTAAAGCATGTGGAATAGCATAACTAACCAAATATCAGACTGCAACTATACATAATTGAGATAAAAGGAATTCTACAATATTGATTTTATGAAAACATCTACAATATCTACCACTACGCCATGTATGCTTTATAAATCAAAGCATTACATATAGGTTGTAGATAGCCTGACATCTACAATTATCATTCAACATCTACCACTTATACTTGACATTGATACTTTTTCTTTGCATTGGATAAGAAAACGTGTTATTTTTGAAAGACATTTTGTCTTATGCTGATATAGGTAGACACATTCAATAACAATAAAATGTGTAATTA
>OGIH01001477.1_pt1 | contig 12617 bp, 9 predicted proteins | sample 1571721 | NCBI WGS metagenome assembly OGIH01 (sample SAMEA2582068, study PRJEB24529) | metagenome | biome: Human gut stool | place: China | collected 2011
TTCTATACACTTTGTTGGCATGCAATACAACATAACCTTAGGAAATCCGTAACACCACCTGTAAGCGGCAGTTCATAAGTTAAACTCCGGTTTATATCAGTCCAACCTCACGGAATACATCACTCAGTTCTGCCGGCATAGCGCCAGCCAGTGATCTGGCAAGTTCTTCCGGTGTGCATTTCCGGTAGCCAAGTACCCACTGAACGGTCATAAAGATAGAACCCTGACAGTACATTTCCAATTGAAACTGCAGATGCGGAGAAATCTTTTTGCCGGTACGGCTTTCAATCTGATCCGTATAGAAAGCGGTGATCAACTGGAAATCATGATCGCGCAGACAATTCTGGTCATCGTTTTTAAATGCAGCCTTGAAAAACAGCTTTTCTTCCTGAATGTAGGTAAATTTATTTACAAGACCTTCATAGACAGATTTTCCTTCCCCCATATGTTCAAAGGATTCTAAGAGAATTTTGTCAAAATACCAGTTGATGAGGTCATATTTATCCTGAAAATTACGGTAAAAAGTCTGTCTTGTGACACCGCATGCCTCTACAATTTCCTTCACAGTGATTTTTTCTACAGGTGCAGTTTTCATACAGCGTTTCATGGCATCTGCCAGCTCATATTTTGTTCTTTCGTTGGATTTTGTGACTGCCATAGTTTTCTCCTCATTTGTACAGACCTTTCCGGATAATCACATTTTAGCATAAATCAAGTCTGTTCGGAAAATATTTCTATATGAAAAAAAAGTAAACATTCCAAAATTTTTCTAAAATGAGGTTTTATACTTGCCAGACTCCATGTTTTGAAGTATAGTACTCTTCGCTTTGCTGATTCAAAAGAGAAGAGAAGGAGACAACAAAATGACATTTTATCAGGAGTTACAGCTTAGTTCTGCCGGTTCAAAACAGTTGATCAAAAATACGACAGACAAAAAAGAAAAATGGCGTCATATTCTTATCTATAATTTTAAAGTATATCTTGTTATGGCTTTTTGTGTGGCGGTTGTCACATTGTATACAAAATTGACAGGACAGGAAAACAGCGTTGTAGGAGTAACGGTCCTGTTGGCGCTGCTTGTGCTGAGACAGGCAGATTTTGGCATACGGACGAGTCATGGATTGTTGTCCATTGTGGGAATATTTACGATCATGATGGCTGGCCCGCGACTGGCAAATATGGTATCTCCGGTGGGAGCATTTTTTATAAATTGTGTCTGTATCCTGCTTCTTATGATTTTTGGGTGTCACAATGTCATTATGCATAATCATTCCACGTTTGTGCTCGGGTATCTGCTCTTATATGGATATGATGTGAGTGGCAGAGCGTTTGCGCTGCGGGTGATTGGACTTACGGCGGGAATGCTTGTGTGCATGGCGGTTTTTTATAAAAATCAGAAAAACAGACCTTATCGCAGGACATTTAAGGATTTATTCCGGGAATTTGATGTTCGGTCTGCGAGAAACCAATGGTATCTGAAACTGACACTGATCGTCTCAAGTGCAATGCTGATCGTTTCACTGCTTGGACTTCCGAGAGCAATGTGGGCAGGGATCGCATGTATGTCAGTCTGCCTTCCATTTACAGAGGATGGAAAAATGAGGGCAGTGGACAGGGGCGTGTTTAATATGGTCGGATGTGCGTTGTTTCTCATCCTTTATCTGATACTGCCAGAGTCAGGAAGAAGTATGATCGGAATTATTGGTGGAATCGGCGTGGGTTATTCTGCCGGATATAAATGGCAGACGGTTTTTAACACGTTTGGAGCGCTGGCAATTGCAGCTTCATTATTCGGACTGCCGATGGCGCTGCTGCTTCGGACAGGGATCAATGTGACTGCCTCTCTTTATACAGTGGTTTGTAATGTCGTATATGATAAATTGCATGGAAAAAGAGCAGAAATCGCAGAAAACCTCGTAAAACCATAAAAAACACTGGTATTTTGCAAAAGTGTGTGCTATAATCCTAGAATGACTGCGATAGTCGTAGTACGCCCATTTTTAGGCAGAGCCAGAAAAACCGCGGGTTTATGCGACTTTGGACGTGGCTCGATTAGCGCATTAAGCGTGAAATGTACATGGATATTTTATATATATAAGGAGGAAAATCATTATAATGAGTGTACAGGTTGAAAAATTAGAAAAAAACATGGCAAAACTTACTGTTGAAGTACCAGCAGAGGAAGTAGAAAAAGCTTTACAGGCTGCTTACATGAAAGAGAAGAACAAAATCAGCATCCCTGGTTTCCGTAAAGGTAAAGTGCCAAGAGCTATGATCGAGAAAATGTACGGTGCAGCTGTATTTTATGAAGAAGCAGCAAACATCTTAATTCAGGATAATTATGCAGCAGCTATGGAAGAGAGCAAAGAGGACATCGTTTCCAGACCAACAATCGACATTGTTCAGATCGAATCCGGAAAACCTTTCATCTTCACAGCAGAAGTGGCTGTAAGACCAGAAGTAACACTTGGAAAATACAAAGGTGTTCAGGTAACTAAGATCGACACAACTGTAACAGACGAAGAAGTAGAAGCAGCACTTGAGAAAGAGCAGCAGAAGAACTCCAGAACTGTAACTGTAACAGACAGACCAGTTGCAAACGGTGATACAGCAGTCATCGATTTCGAAGGATTTGTTGACGGCATTGCATTTGAAGGTGGTAAAGGAGAGAATCATCCATTAGAGATCGGTTCCCACTCTTTCATCGATACATTCGAAGATCAGTTAGTAGGACACAATGCAGGGGATGAAGTAGAAGTTAACGTTACTTTCCCAGAGAAATATCAGGCAGCTGATTTAGCTGGAAAACCAGCCGTATTCAAAGTTAAGATCAACGAGATCAAAGCAAAAGAACTTCCGGAGTTAAATGATGAATTTGCTTCTGAAGTATCTGAGTTTGATACATTAGCTGAGTACAAAGAAGACTTAAGAAAACATCTTGAAGTTGAGAAAGAGAACGAAGCAAAACGTACAAAAGAAGATGAAGCAATCAAGAAGATCATCGACAAATCCACAATGGAGATCCCGGAAGCTATGATCGAGACACAGTGCGAGAACATGATCAATGAGTTCGCACAGAGAATCGCACAGAGCGGTCTTTCCATGGAGCAGTACATGCAGTTCTCCGGTATGACAATCGATGGATTAAAAGAGCAGGTTCGTCCAGAAGCTGAGACTCGTATCAAGAGCAGCCTTGTATTAGAGCAGATCGCAAAAGAAGAGAACATCGAAGTTTCTGAAGATGAGATCAATGCAGAAGTTGAGAAGATGGCAGCTCAGTACGGAAATCAACAAGCTGATCGAAGGGGGATCTGTGATCACAAAAGTTGAGAACATTACCGGTGGTGTGGAAGTAACATTGAGCAACGGTAAGAGCTTTACCATCAAAAATGGTGATGCCGGAAAAGATGGTACTCAATGGACAATTGGTGATGACGGATACTGGTATCAGGATGGCAAGAAAACAGAGTTCAAGGCTAAAGGTGATAAAGGTGATCAAGGAGAACCGGGCACTCCGGGCGAGCCGGGAACTCCAGGTACTCCGGGTGAACCGGGAGAACCAGGACAGCCGGGTACTCCAGGTAAAGACGGTGATACCTATATTCCAGGTGAAGACGGATTCTGGTACAAGAATGAAGTGAAGCCGGAAAACAAGACTGATATGACTTGGGTTATCCCAGGAGTCGTTTCTGTTGCAGATATGGGAGATTACTATATTTTCAGTAATCTGAAGAATGAAGCTGGTGAAGCGACTTCTGCTACAGTTTATAAATACTCTGCTACTTTTGTTTCTTCTTTAGTACATGTACCTTCTAATATTCATAAAGAATTAGGAGATGTAGTATTTTTGCCGGTTATTGGTTATGATGAGAACTCTAAGGAAGCAGCTCCTGTATATGAATATAACAGTTCTAATAAGGTTGTAGATGCGACTTTGGTTAATGGATGGGCTACATTTGAGTACAAACTGAATCCGGCTAATGTTAATCCTAAGTATTACACAGGAGTAAGTTTTGTCGAAAAAACAGCTACAGTAGCAACTAAAGCTGTTACTGAAATAGGATTACCTATTGCTAAAGTTGTTCCTAACGAAGATCGTGGCAAATTGATCGTAAAAGCTACTGCTGGTGATAATGCAGAGAATCAGAATGCATTTAAGATGTTTACTGAATACAATGAGGATGGAACTATGGTTAGCAGATATAATAATCCTGTTGGCAAACCATTCTCTGAAGCAGATGAATATGGTGAAGTAAAAGAAAACGGTCTAGGTAAGGCTAACATGCTTGCTTATGTAGTTAAGAATACAAATGAACAATTAGGTGCTGCTGAAAATGTTAATGTAGTGTCTGACTATGTTGCTGCAAAACGTATGGTAGTTGAACAACAAGAAACAACTATTGCTATGCCGCTTAAGGGAACTGACAGACCTGCAGTGATTGATCAGGAAGCTCAGGTTCTGACTGAATTGACTGCAATTTATAAGTTGGCAGATGTAACGAAAGACGGTAAAGTAGACCAAGCATTAGTAAATGCTAAGGTGGCAGCTATCCAGCCTTTGTTGAAACTGAAATCCATACCAATACAGGGTTTAATGCAAAGGACGGTCAATATTTGCTGACTGATCTGGGATTCGAAAACGTTACATTCAAATATGAATTGATGTCAAATCCTTTAGGAGAAGTTGATCAGACTTTCAGATATCTGAAACTTGATGGAAGTACAATCTCTGTGTTTAATCAACAGGATGCCGCTATTGACCGTGAACCTGTTCTGAAAGTTCAAATGTACGTAGATGGCGTCTTTGTAATGACTAAGTTGCTGAAAATAAAGATTACACAACACGAACAGTTGACAGAAGACTTTATTAATAAAGATTTGCTTCCTCAGACGCTTGCTTGTTCACCCATCTATGGTGGTGGTTTAATATTGGATCAGGAAGTTCCTTTCAAACACGTGGACACCGCTGGTGAGTTAGATTATCTGTATAAGGTAGATGGTCTTAAGATTGACTTTGACCAATACTTCAATAAGCTGAAAATAAGCAAAGAGAAGTTTGTTGAATACTATGGCGCAAATCCTGTAGTTGAGGTTAAGAAAGATGGTGAAGAATTCACTGGTTGGAGTTTGACAGCTGATGATAGCAAGAATCTGAGAATTGATTATTCTAATGTTTCAGGAACGGCTACTACTTTAAATAACTATATCTACTTCGGATTGAAACCGGCATTGCATGCAGGTACTTATGTAATTAAGTTCAAGTATGCTACAACCAATAAATTGGCTGAATACGGTTCATTCACTATTACTACTACGTTGGTAGTGAAAGATCCTAAGCATGTTTGGGTATATAATCCATCTATGTGGAATGGTACAGAGAATATGCTGGGTTATGGTCAACCTACTTCAGGAGACTACGATACACCGTTCTTGATGAAGGCTGTCCTTGAAGATGGATTCAAAGAACCTGCACCTTGTTGTGGTAACTGGACATTTGCTATAGCAGATGCTACAATTGAAGCTACTGATGCCAAGATAGTTTTAGTTGGTGGTAAACATGAATTGCAAATCCTGAAGAAAGAATGGATGGATAAGAAGATTCGTATCAAGGTAACAGAAGAGCTTGCAATAGGTCGTACAATTGACAACTATGTATCTGCTGGTGCAGAGTCCAAAGAATTTGATATTGTATTCCCTAACCCGGTAGCATATACTCCGATCAATGCGTCTGCTTGGTATTTGGTTGACCAAGCTCCTACAGCAACATGGGATAACGGTGCTTATCTGCCAATCTATCGTTTCATTAAGCTGTATGATACACACAGAGGTGAAACTACCAATGGGCTGATGTATGATGGTAGCCAAAAAGCTCCTTGGGCTAAGTTGAATACTGTAGAAAGTGGAAAATCTCTGTTCAAGATGCATCAGGTTAAGGTTTCTTATGAGCTCTCTGATAAGAATAATGACATTGTGAAGAGACATGCTTCTATTGTGAAGAATGGTGAGAAAGAAGTTGGTTTGCTGAAATGGGAAAATACTGGTGGTGCAGCTGTTGGTTCAGTTGACCAGCCGATTGTAATCAATGTAACAATAGAGAATACATGGATGGGTGATCCGGCTCAAACAACGAAGCAAGTTCACGAAGTCACTGTATATGTGAAGAAAGCTGATACTAAGTATACGAAGCCAAGTACAGGATTCTTGGGTACATTGGCTGCTCCTGAAGGATTAGGCTCATACGCTGATTTGAACTAACATTAACTTGTAAATAGTTTTAGAAGGGTATCTTCATAAGAGAGGGTACCCTTCTTTAATAAATATCTTATTTAAAGAAAAGAGATGAGCATGAATAAAAAGAAATTGTGGATAGCAGCGTTTTCTTTGCTATTTGGCAGTATAGCCGTCTCTGCACAAGAACAGAGAATTAAAGAAGAAGGTAAGACGGAATTCAAATCCCATTGGTTTATGCAGGTACAAGCTGGTGCTGCGCATACCGTTGGTGAGGCCAAATTCACTGATCTTATATCTCCTGCAGTTGCATTGAATGTCGGTTATCAGTTTGCTCCCGCATGGAGTGCTCGTGTAGGCGTTAGCGGATGGCAGGCTAAAGGTAGTTGGGTTGCTCCACGGCAGGATTATAAATATAAATATCTTCAAGGTAATGTGGATATAGTATCTGATTTGAGTACGCTGTTTTGTGGTTTCAATCCCAAGCGTGTATTCAATGGCTATATATTTGCCGGAGCGGGTCTTAACCGTGGCTTCGACAATGACGAAGCTGTTGCAATTAACGCAGCCGGTTACCCGATGGGCTATCTTTGGACAGAAGGAAAGTTTCTTGTTGCCGGGCGCTTAGGTCTGGGATGCAACTTGCGCTTGAATGACCGTTTGGCTATCAATATAGAAGGTAATGCCAATGTTCTTTCCGACAAGTTTAATTCGAAGAAAGCGGGAAATGCCGACTGGCAGTTCAATGCTTTGGTGGGTTTGACTATTAAATTTGGCAAAGGTTATAAAGAAATCCCGCCTGTGTATTACGAACCGGAACCGGTCGTGGTGGAACAACCGAAACCTGCTCCTGTGGTAGAGCAGCCACAACCTAGAAAAGAGGTAGTAGTACAGCCAATGAAACAGGATATCTTTTTTGCCTTGAACTCGGCTAAGATACAAGACGACCAAAAGTCTAAAATCAATATGTTGGTAGAATATTTGCAGAAGAATCCGTCTGCCAAGGTAAAAGTGACTGGCTATGCGGATGCTAATACAGGAAATTCTAAGATCAATAAAACACTGTCCGAAAAACGTGCAGCTAATGTTGCAGAAGTTCTGAAAACAAAAGGAATAACTCCTGATAGAATCATTGCCGATTCCAAAGGTGATACTGTTCAGCCCTACAAAACACCGGAAGAAAACCGGGTGAGTATCTGTATTGCTGAATAAATCATGTTGCTCAACCGATACGTAAGTAACGGATGCGACTACTTTGCGGGTATCTGTCTCTGTGAAGCGATTGATAGTCGTTTTTCCCCACTAAGGATTTCCCCACTATAGTCCTTAGTTTATTTTAGTGAAGAGAGGAAAGGTCTGCACTTGCGAAAGACCGGACTTTTCGCTAACTCTATTCAAAGGACGTTCCTAATTTCCCCTTTTTCCCTGGGAACGTCCTTTTTTTAATTAAATCAACCCTGCCTCAGAATACTTTTAATTAACATTTTTAAGTGCATTTTGCAGCTAATTCCCCTTGAAATAGGACTAAACTTGCTATAAGTTTCTTCTTCTTCCGCATGACTTTAAAATATAAAATGTACATTTGTAGCATAAACAAAAGAAAGAAGATGAAACGAAATTACGTAAAGTATACTTCGGGAGCTATTCTGACAGGACTAATCCTATTCACTTCCTGCCAATCTACCCGTGAAGTTCAGGCAAATTATGAAGTTGCCCAGATAGGAGGAACCCGGATTTGTATGGATTCAACCTGGGATGCTCATCCCGACGAAAAGGCTGCCGCCCTGCTTAAACCCTACAAAGAAAAAATAGATAAGATGATGTATGAGGTGATTGGCGTCAGCGAGATGACGATGGACAAAGGACGTCCTGAGAGCTTGCTTTCCAACCTGGTCGCCGAAGTGCTACGACTCTCTGCAGAGCGTGTACTGAAGCATCCTGCCGATATTGGAATCATGAATATGGGCGGTTTGCGCAACATACTTCCACAGGGTAATATCACAGTCGATGCTGTTTTCGAAATACTTCCTTTTGAAAATTCTCTCTGCGTACTGACGATGAAAGGTACGGAAATAAAAAGACTGATGGAAGTCATAGCTTCTTTGCACGGTGAAGGACTGAGCGGAGCACATCTGGAAATAACAAAAGACGGAAAACTTCTGAAAGCAACCGTACAGGAAAAAGAGATCGAAGATGACAAAGACTATACCGTAGCTACCATTGACTATCTGGCGGACGGAAACGACGGACTCACTCCCTTTATCAATGCGGATAAGCGTGAATGTCCGGATGGATTGACATTGCGCGGACTGTTCCTCGACTACGTAAGGCAACAGACAGCTGCAGGCAAGAAGATTACCTCTAAACTGGATGGACGTATCACCGTTGTTCCGGCATCCGACCGGAAATAAAAAAATGAAAAGAGAATAAATAACCAAGGTTTACAATGAAATCTCAGTATCCTATGACAACTCATAATCATATAACTTCCGTCTTGAATATATTCAAAGGAAGAACCGGAAAGTGGCTGATGCTTTTCCTCCTTTTACTACCTGCATTGGCAACTGCCCAAGAAACAAAAAAACTAATCATACTGCAAACCAGTGATGTACACAGCCGGATTGAACCTATGACTCAGGAAGGCGACCGGAACTACGGTCAGGGTGGATTTGTCCGTCGGGCAAGTTTCCTGCAGCAGTTCCGCAAAGAAAATCCGGATGTACTGCTGTTCGATTGCGGCGATATCTCGCAAGGCACTCCTTATTATAATATGTTTAAAGGTGAGGTAGAAGTCACCCTAATGAATGAAATGGGATACGATGCAATGACAATCGGTAACCACGAGTTCGATTTCGGTTTGGACAACATGGCTCGTCTATTTAAATTAGCCAAGTTTCCGGTAGTATGTGCCAACTATGATCTTGATGCCACAGTACTCAAAGATATCGTAAAACCTTATGTCATTCTGGATCGTTTCGGCTTGAAGATCGGAGTTTTCGGGTTGGGAGCGAAGCCGGAAGGACTGATACAGGCCAATAAATGCGAAGGGGTAATCTATAAAGACCCGATCGCCGTATCCAATGACATTGCCGCACAACTGAAAGAAGAAGGATGCGATGTCATTGTATGCCTGTCACATCTGGGTATTCAGATGGATGAGAAGCTGGTAGCCAACACCCGTAATATCGATGTTATTCTGGGTGGGCATTCTCATACCTTTATGGAAAGCCCCAAGAATTATCTGAACATAGACGGGAAAAATGTCCCCGTTATGCACACCGGAAAGAATGGAATTTATGTTGGACGACTAGATTTGACCTTGAATAAAAAATGAGATTACTAACATATATACTGGCTATCCTGCTATTTCTTCCTGTCAAGGCCAGGGGAGAAGCAATAGATACTCCCGTAGAACCTTTACTACTTTATAAAGCTAAACAAGATGTCCGTTGTCAACAATGGGTAGACTCCATTATGAATAAGCTGACGCTTAAAGAGAAAGTCGGTCAGTTGTTTATATATACGATTGCTCCGGTAGATACCAAGCGCAACCAGATACTGCTGAAGGATGCCGTCGATACCTATAAAGTCGGCGGACTGCTGTTTTCCGGTGGGAAGATGCAGACCCAGGCGGAACTGACTAATCGAGCCCAGCGCATGGCAAAGTTACCGTTAATGATCACTTTTGACGGAGAATGGGGGCTGGCAATGCGTCTGCGTGGTACTCCTGTCTTTCCCCGAAATATGGTGCTCGGATGTATTCAGGATAATAAATTAATCTATGAATACGGTCGCGAGATGGCACGCCAATGTGCACAGTTAGGTGTACAAGTCAACTTTGCTCCGGTGGCGGATGTGAATATCAACCCTAAGAATCCGGTCATCAATACCCGTTCCTTTGGTGAAGACCCCGTGCAGGTGGCGGATAAGGTAGTAGCTTATGCTTCCGGCCTGGAAAGCGGAGGCGTACTTTCCGTCTGCAAGCACTTCCCCGGACATGGTGATACGGATGTAGACTCGCACAAAACACTTCCGGTACTTCCCTTCACTCGCGAACGTCTGGACAGTGTAGAGCTCCATCCTTTTAGAGAAGCGATCCGTGCCGGATTGAGCGGTATGATGGTCGGACACCTGCAAGTGCCGGTTATTGAACCGATAGGCGGACTTCCTTCTTCTTTATCCCGTAATATCGTTTACGATCTGCTGACAGAAGAATTTGCTTTCAAAGGACTGATCTTCACGGATGCACTTGCCATGAAAGGTGTTTCGGGGAATGGAAATGTCAGTCTGCAGGCACTGAAGGCAGGGAATGATATGGTACTGGCTCCCCGGAACCTGAAGGAGGAGATAGCCGCCGTACTCGATGCCATTGATAAGGGAGAATTGACACGCGAAGATATTGAAGAGAAATGCCGCAAAGTACTGACTTATAAATATGTGCTCGGACTAAAAAAGAAACCGTTTGTCCAGCTATCCGGTTTGGGACAACGGATCAATACTCCTCAGACACGTGATTTAATCCGCCGGTTGAATCTGGCTGCGATTACTGTGCTGAATAATGAAAATCATGTTCTTCCTTTGCATACGAATCAAAAAGAAACGATGGCATTGCTTGAAGTCGGTGATGCGGGTGAAACCAATGCATTGGCGGAACAGTTGTCGAAATACACTTCTTTGTCACGTTTCCGTCTTCGTCCCGGTATGACGGAAGAGGCGAATCAGCGGTTACGGGACTCATTGGCTGCCTATAAACGGATTATTGTTGCCGTAAGTGAACAGAAGCTGTCACCTTATCAGACCTTCTTCGGTAAATTTACTACTGAAGCTCCGGTCATCTATGCTTTCTTTACGCAGGGTAAGATGATGTTGCAGATACAGCGTGCGGTTGCCCGTGCCTCGGCAGTGGTGCTGGGACACAGCCCTAATGAAGATGTGCAGCGGCAGGTGGCGGATGTGCTCTTTGCCAAAGCTACGGCGGATGGAAGATTATCGGCCAGTCTTGGAGAACTCTTTCAGGCAGGAGACGGTGTCACGATTACTCCGAAAACACCTTTGCATTTTATTCCGGAAGAACATGGGCTTTCTTCTGTCGCCCTGCAACGAATTGATTCGATCGCTTTGGACGGTGTACGTCAGGGAGCTTATCCCGGTTGCCAGGTGATCGTGATGAAAGAGGGTCATGTGATGGTAGACAAGACATTCGGCACTCACACCGGAACGGGAAGCACACGTGTGCAGCCGACCGATATCTATGACTTGGCTTCACTCTCCAAGACTACTGGTACAGTGCTTGCTTTAATGAAACTTTACGATAAGGGACGTTTTAATCTGACGGACAGAATTGCAGACTATCTGCCTTTCCTTCAGCATACTAACAAGAAAGACATAACCATTCAGGAACTGCTTTACCATCAGTCCGGCTTGCCGCCCGGAATTGCTTTTTATCGGGAAGCCATCGATGAAGATAGTTATGAAGGCAGACTGTTCATGTCCCGCAAAGATGCACGGCATCCGTTGCAGTTGGGAACTTCCACATGGGCGAATCCTAATTTTGCATTTAAAAAGGAATATGTTTCAAAGGTTAAAACCGGAGATTACACCTTGCAAATCTGTGATAGTCTGTGGCTGAATCCTTCTTTCTTCAAGGAAATGGAGAAGAAGATTGCAGACGCACCGATGAAACCTAAAACTTACCGATACAGCGATGTCGGTTTTATCCTGTTGCGTCTTTTGGTTGAGAAACTTGCGGGAATGCCGATGGATGCCTACTTGCAACGTGAATTTTATGAACCGATGGGACTGGAACGTACAGGATACCTTCCTTTGCGCCGCTTTCCGAAATCGGAAGTTGTACCTTCTTCTGTCGATCGCTTCTTGCGTAAGACTACCCTTCAGGGATTTGTGCACGATGAGGCTGCCGCTTTCCAGGGAGGCGTTTCGGGAAATGCCGGATTGTTCTCGAATGCACGTGAAGTGGCACAGGTTTATCAGATGTTGCTGAACGGTGGTGAGTTGAACGGACAGCGTTATTTAAGCAAGGAAACCTGCCAGTTGTTTACAACGGAAGTTTCCAAAATCAGCCGTCGCGGACTTGGATTTGACAAGCCGGATACCCGTAATCCGGAAAAGAGCCCTTGCGGAAAGCATACACCGGCAAAAGTATACGGTCATACCGGATTTACCGGAACGTGTGCCTGGGTAGACCCCGACAATGGCTTGGTTTATGTATTTCTGAGCAACCGGATTTATCCGGACGTAACCAACCGGAAGCTAAGCCGTCTGGAAATTCGCGAACAGATACAGGATGCGATCTATAAAGCGATTCAAAGCAAATAAAAAATGAAGAGCCCCTCTGCCTGGGATATTTGCTCTTTTATGAGGGAGAAGCA
>OGIH01001491.1_pt1 | contig 12535 bp, 9 predicted proteins | sample 1571721 | NCBI WGS metagenome assembly OGIH01 (sample SAMEA2582068, study PRJEB24529) | metagenome | biome: Human gut stool | place: China | collected 2011
AAACGTGACGCTCTTCTTGAGAACGTAACAGTTGCCGCTGATGGTAAGATCGATTTCGCTGATAAGTCAGTTACAGAGAACACTCGTGTTTCTTATCCGATCTATCACATCGAGAACATCGTTAAGCCGGTTTCTAAAGGCCCGCACGCAAAACAAGTTATCTTCTTGTCTGCTGACGCATTCGGTGTATTGCCTCCAGTATCTATCTTGACTCCGGAGCAAACTCAATACTACTTCTTGTCTGGATTTACCGCTAAATTAGCAGGTACAGAGCGTGGTATCACGGAACCGACTCCTACATTCTCCGCTTGTTTCGGTGCTGCTTTCTTGTCATTGCACCCGACAAAATACGGCGAAGAGTTGGTTAAGAAGATGGAAATGACTGGCGCAAAGGCTTACTTGGTGAACACAGGTTGGAACGGTAGCGGCAAACGTATCTCTATCAAAGATACAAGAGGTATCATCGACGCTATCCTTGATGGTTCTATCAATGAGGCTCCGACAAAGAAGATCCCGTATTTCGACTTCGAGGTTCCGACTGCATTACCGGGCGTAGATCCGAAGATCTTAGATCCTCGCGATACCTATGCTGATCCTGCTCAATGGGATGAGAAAGCGAAGGATTTGGCTGCTCGCTTCCAGAAGAACTTCGCTAAGTTCACGGGCAACGAAGCTGGTAAGGCATTGGTTGCTGCTGGTCCTCAGTTATAATTGCTTAAAAAACCTTGATTAAAAAAGGTCAAGGTTTAAAAATATCTTTATAAAAAAGCGTGGAATTACTAATTCTGCGCTTTTTTTATGATAACTGCGTTAATTTTATTATAAATGTGAAGTAGTTTTAAAAAATATTCCTACCTTTAGACCGGATTATCTGTTATAAGAAGAGCTTAAAAAGGAGTAATGATAAAAAAACTGACACTTATTATTGGCTTTATAATTTGTTTGTCATCTTGTGGCAAGGATTATGTCTATCGGATTGAAGGGGAACTTTCTAATCTGGAAGATCAAACCGTATATGCTGTATTTGAGAAGGATAATTATAAAGTAGTTGATACAGTGGCTTGTACGAAACCCGGGCAGTTCCAGATCGATCAAAATGAAGCGGGTTTCCATTGTGTGACTATCTTCTTCGCGGATAAAGAGCATTGGGTTACGGCTTATCTGGAACCGGGAGAAACCGTAAAAATCACGGGCGACGCTAACTCTCCATTGCTATTGCAGGTAAAGGGGGGACGGACAAATGATAAGTTGGCCGCTTTTAAGAAGAAAATCGCTCCTTTATTGACGGAATTGACAAATTTATCAAATTCTTTAAATAGCAAGGATTTGAACGATACGATCGAGGAGACGGATATCGCCGCTCGTTTGGCGAATGTTAATATGCAATTGAGCGAGGAAGCGATCCGGTACGTGAAAGAGAACCCGAATGAAGAGGCATCCGTTGTCTTGATTCAATCTTTTTTCTCAGATCCCGATGATACTCGTAAAATTGATGAGTTGTTGGCGTTATTGAATCCAAGGTTGAAAGACTTTTATCTGGTAAAGGAGCTGGAGCAATATAGCGCCCGTGCGAAACGTACGGCTTTGGGTGCGGAAGCCCCAGATTTCTCCGTAAGGAATATTTATGGGAATACGGTAAGTTTGGATTCTTTCCCGCAGAAGTATTTATTACTGACGTTTACCGCTCCTTGGTGTGATATGTGCCAGACAGAGGATCTATATCTGGATAAGGTAGCGATGAAATATCCGAAAGATCAGTTGGACATTCTTTTGGTTAGCTTGGACGATAATCCGGATAATGTCCGGGATGTACTGAAGAAGGATAGTATAGCGTGGAACCTGGTAACAGATTCGGCCGGACAAGCGGCTATGTTGATAGATCTGTATAACGTAAGCGTATTGCCACGCTGTTTCTTGATAGATGAGGATCATAAGATCTTGATGAAAACAGAGAATGGAATCGAGATCAAGCAAACACTGGAGAACTTGTTCGAAGACTGAGCGATTGAAAACAGGAGGTTCCGGTTTTAATTTGTAATTAGTAACTCAAAATTCTTAACTATGTTAGTAAAATCTTATGCCGCTGCTGTGCAGGGGATTTCCGCTACGGTCGTTACCGTAGAAGTGAACTGTTCCAAAGGTATCCAATTCTTTTTAGTCGGTCTTCCGGACGTGGCCGTTCGTGAGAGCCATGAACGCATTATCTCGGCTCTTCAAGTATGTGGTTATAAATTCCCCCGCAATCGTATCGTTATTAATATGGCCCCCGCAGATATCCGTAAGGAAGGGTCTTCTTATGATCTGCCTTTGGCGATCGGTATTCTGGCGGCGGCAGAGCAGATAGATTCATCCAACTTATCCAAATTCGTATTGATGGGCGAGCTTTCTATGGACGGGAGCCTCCAACCGATAAAAGGGGCATTGCCTATCGCTATCAAGGCTAGGGAAGAAGGCTTTAAGGGCTTTATCTTACCCAAGCAAAACGCTTGTGAGGCTGCGGTGGTGAACGATCTGGAAGTGTATGGAGCTTCGAATATCAAAGAGGTGCTGGAGTTTATGGAGGGGAAACCTACATTGCGGCCTACGGTCATTGATACCCGTAAGGAGTTTTACGACCGCCAGCAATTGTTTGATTGCGATTTCTCCGATGTCCGGGGACAAGAGAACGTGAAGCGTGCGATGGAGGTGGCCGCAGCCGGCGGACATAATCTGATCATGGTAGGCTCTCCCGGAAGTGGCAAGTCGATGTTGGCGAAACGTCTCCCCACGATCTTGCCCCCTTTTACCTTGCATGAGTCCTTGGAAACAACTAAAATCCATTCCGTAGCCGGTAAGATAGGAGGTGGCACCTCCTTGATGGTACAACGTCCTTTTCGCTCTCCCCATCATACGATCTCTAATGTCGCCATGGTAGGAGGGGGCACTTTCCCGCAGCCGGGAGAGATCAGCTTGGCTCACAATGGTGTCCTTTTTTTGGATGAGTTGCCGGAATTTAACAGGAGTGTCTTGGAAGTCATGCGGCAGCCATTGGAAGATCGAGTGATCAATATCTCCCGTGCCCGTTTCACGGTGGAATATCCGGCCGGCTTTATGCTTGTGGCCTCCATGAATCCTTGTCCCTGCGGCTACTACAACCATCCGGACCGTCCTTGTCTCTGTTCTCCCGGAGCCGTCCAGAAATATATGAACCGCATTTCCGGCCCTTTATTGGACCGTATCGATATCCAGATAGAGATTGTCCCTGTCCCTTTCGAGAAGATATCCGAGCAACAGCCCTCAGAGCCTAGTATCGCTATCCGTGAGCGGGTCATAAAAGCCCGTGCGATCCAGGAAAGGCGTTTTGCCGCTTATGAGGGTGTTTATTGTAATGCCCAGATGAACTCCAAGCTACTCCATCAGTACGCCGTTCCCGACGCTTCCGGCCTCTCCATCCTCAAAACCGCCATGCAACGTCTCTGCCTCTCCGCCCGTGCCTATGACCGTATCCTGAAAGTCTCCCGCACGATAGCGGACTTGGATAATTCGGAACATATCGAAGTCCGGCATTTGGCGGAGGCTATACAGTATAGGAGTTTGGATAGGGAGAATTGGGGAATGTGAGTATCGACTAACTATTTCTATACTCCTGTGGGCTCATGCCCACATACCGCTTGAAATACTTTCCAAAAAAAGACATATTCGTGAAATTTAGCGTATAGGCTATGTCGTGGATGGAAAGGTTCGTTGATTTCAGTTGAGCTTTAGCGTCCATGATTACCATGGAGGTTATGATCTCTATGCAAGTTTTTCCGGTAGTTTGTTTGATAATGCTGCTTAGATGCGCTTGTGTGATGCCAAGCCGCTTGGCATACCATGCAACGGATCGTTGCATGGTATAGTTTTGCATGACTAATTGAGTGAAGTTCTTGCTGATAATTTCGGCTTTAGAGAGATTGGACGTGTCTGTTGTCTTATCTTTATACATGATGCTGACTCCCATTAATATTCCGGAAAACAGGTGGTTGATGAGACTCCTGTTTAATTGCGAGACACAAAACTGATATGTCTTGATCAACAATTCGAAATAATCTCTCAATAATGATTGGGCTTCTTCTTTTAGTTTGAAAACAGGACTATCTTTTATGGCATAGTGCATATCCATGACCGATTTATTGATATTCGCTTGATTGATGAAATCAGACGAGAATCCCATGAAATAAATTTGCAGATCTCTATCCATTCTATGAATCTGGAAAATCGTACCCGGCAGAATCGTAATAAAACTCCCGGCCTCTACTTTAAATTGCGTCAGATTTATAGATGCTTCCACTTCTCCCCTTAGGCATAGCACGAATATTCCCGCCTTTAGTCGACAAGGATAATTAGCGTATAAATTCAGCAGTCCAATGTCTTTCTCCGAGAGTTTTCCTATTACCCAATCTTGTGGCAGGTCTATTTTAGGGATGTCATTTTCCATATTCTTACGTAATTTTGATGGCAAATATACGTTTTTTTGAGGATATTTTTATTTGGACTCAATCTAATAAATAGAATAATGAAGAATAAAAACAGGACAGAGGATAATCGTAAGACGCTCTGTTCTTGTTGTTGTATAAAATGGAATCTAAAAAAAAGAATAGGTAATAATAAAAATTGACCTTGTGAGATTCCTAACGAAGTCGTTCTTTTGTACACTTTTTATTAGGTAAATTAAAAAAACAGAAATCAATAAATTTTTGCATGAGAAAATTGAGGACTTTATTAGTAAAAATGGTCTGTGCCTTGGCGGGAGGCCTAATGTTGAGCGCTTGCTCCTCCGAGGAGGGAGGCTCGCAGGCTATGGGCGGAAAAGGTGCGGTAATACTAGACCTTGCCGCCGAGACGGTCTTTGATACGAAGACAAAAGCTGTCGATGAGAGTACATACCTGACGGATCGTCCCCTTGCGGATTACAAGGTGAAAATCTTGGATGCGCAAGGCCATGTGGTATCGGGCTGTGAGTGGAAATACTCGGAAAGGCCCACAGGTTTGATCGAGTTGAGCAACGGCTCTTACACGGTAGTAGCTTCTGATGGGGAAGAGTTTAACGTGAATGCCTCCACCCGTAACGGTATCTATATGTATGGCTCTAGCCGATTCGACGTGAATAGCGATAAGGTAGCGGCTGTAAATGTGGCTTGTAAGCCGGCCTGCGGAAAGCTGGTCGTGAAATTTGGCGATACGATGGCTACTTATTTCTCTGATTACGCCGTTCATTTCTCTACCCAAGCGGCAGGTGAGAACGGTCCGATCATCTGGCCGAAGGGAGATACGGATCCTCTTTACGTGAAGCTGGCCGAGGCCGGGGAGAACGTGACGGCGACTTTCCAGTTTACCAAGAAGGCAGATGGAACGAAGGCCGAGGTCAATACCTTGACCCGCGAGATGAAGTGGGGCAGCATGTGGACAATCACTGTCAACCCGAAAGTAGAGGATACCACCGGCAAGGTAGGCATCACGATTACTTTCGATGATTCCACGAACGATAAGCCTATCGATATCGAGATCCCTTCCGATTGGCTCTAATAGTTATTAGGATGTAAAACCAGTAGAACGAATTTAATGATGAATATAAAATATACGATAATGGCAGGTTGCCTTCTAGTAATGGGGCTGGCTTCCTGCGAGATGAAGAACGAGATCCTCGGGAAAGAGGATGGCTCCTCCGAGATGGGCTTGCTGAATCTTGGGGTAGCTGTAGACGCGAAGAACAACGACGTGCAGACCAAGGCCGATGCTAACCCCGGAACTCCAGAGTCTATCCCATCGGTGAGCGCCACGGGATATATCGTGGAGATCAGTAACAGCACGGGCGTTTACAAAACCCTTACTTACGATCCTACGAATGCCTCCGTGGAACTTCCGGTAGACAGCTACACGATGTATGCCCATAAGCCGGGCGGTCCGACAGAGACAGATCCTTACTATGGTGGAAGCACCTCTTTCGCCGTGAAGAAAGGTGAGGCTACCGATGTCACCGTTACTTGTAAGATGGAAAATACGAAGATACAGCTTGTTTATTCCACGGAAATGCAGACTTCCTTTACTAGCTGGTCGATCACGGTGAAGGCCGGTACGCGGAGCAAGGTGGTTACCTACTCTGGAACGGAGGCTTTTGCGCAACCCTCCGCTTTCTATTGGATGCTAGATGAGGGCGTAAAGGAGATAACAGTCTCTTTCGTGGGAAAGAATAAGGATAATAAGGATATACGCGAGAGCCGTGTGATCACGAAGCCCGCCTCGGCCGAGAGCTCCGACTGGCTGGGTGGCGACGCGTTGGCCATCACGATGAAGCCGGGCACTTATGATCCGGAAAATCCGAATGGTTTGCAGGGTATCGAGATCTCTGCTGAGGTGACGTGGAATGGGCTGACGGATTCCGTAGATGTGCCGGTGGTGGACGATGGCGGCGATGAGCCGGAGGGTCCGGTGGATCCGAGTGATCCTTCCGCTATAAAAGTTTCAATACCTCTAACTACTTATACGCTACCGGATGATACGGATAAAAAAGCGGAGGCAATAGCCACTATTACGAGTGAGAGCGGACTGAAAAGTATGAAAGTGGTTATAGAAGCAGGTAATTCAGGCTTTGACTCGGTAATCAGTGATCCACAATTAATAGAGAAAGGTTGTGATTTTAGCAAGGGAGTAGAGTTTGTCGGTGCGACTGATAGCAGTCCGGTAATGACATTAATAAAGATGATCGCTCCTAATCTGAAAGCTCCTGCTGCTGGCGCTACTTCTTACCAATTCCCCTTAGGCGAATTCTTTCAAGCGGTAAGTATTTATCAAACGACAACTTCTGCTAATGGCCATGTCTTTAAGATCCGTCTAGAAGATAATGATGGAAATGTTAATGACGAGACCGTTTTATCTATCATAGTAAAGTAAAAGGAGGAATAGAAGTATGAGACAAACATATCAATTTATATTATTGCTTTTAACCGGTATTTTCTTCTATTCTTGTCAAGGTGATGAATTGAGCACACAGGGAAGCGAAGGCTACTTGCGTGTGACCTTGGAGCAAAGCGCGGAGGTGAACACGAAGGCTGACGCTACGTACAATTCCAAGCAGATGCGTGTGGTGATAAAGAACGCCGCCGGTGTGACCAAGTATGAGACGAACGACCATACGGAGTTGTCCGGCAAAGAGATTTCCTTGAAACAGGGAGAATATACCATCGAGGCCGTTTCCAACGGATGGGACGGCAATGCCGGAGCGGATCGTGCCTATTACACGGGCAAGACGACGGTGACGATCGAGAAAGGCAAGACAGCGACAGCCAATTTGGTTTGCTCCTTGGCGAACGTGAAGGTGACGGTGGCTTTCGAGCAGGCTTTCTTGGACAAACTGGGCAACGGTTCTATCAAGGTGCAGGTGAAGAGCGCTACCGCTTCGATCACTCCGGTGGATTTCGCCCCGAAAGGTACGAGTGTGGCCTATTTCCCGGTTTCCGACTTAACGGTGGCCTATACGGTCACTACCGCTGCCGGAAAAACGAACTCCAAGGAGCAAAAAATCTCGGAGGTCAGTGCGAAAGATCATTATATCTTGAACTTTAAGAATCAGGCTACCGGCACAGGAAATGTAACCGTAACGATAGATCCTACGATGAACCAGTACACATACGACTTCACGATCGATCCGAACGCAAAGAGCGGCGCTACCTTGTCCGCGAACCCGTGGAGCCAGCTCGCTTATCTGACGGCTACTGACATAACGCTTGATTCCGGTGAGCTTTCATCCTTGAAGTTCCAGTATCGTCCAAAGAATACGGATACTTGGATGGATGTGGCGACCACGGTTAATACGGTGGCCTCTTCCGCCTCGGCTACCTTGACGGGATTGACTTCCACCACGGCTTACGAATATCGGTTGACAGACGGAGAGATTAGTGTCGCTACGGGAGAATTTACTACGGCGGCGGAGATTGCTTTACAAAATGGATCCCTGGATGGCTGGGATGGTAGCTCACCTAATGCTGCCACGGATTCCAAATTTTGGGATACAAGTAACGAGGGCGCGAAGATGGGTGGTTTGACCCCGACACAAGCCGTCACGGATTTTGTTCATACGCAAGGAGGTAAGGCTGCTAAACTGGAGTCTGGTAAGGTGGATTTGATGGGGGGAATATTTGCCGCAGCCAGTTTGTACACGGGATCATTTGGTTCAACAAATATATGGACTCAGACTGCGACCGTCAATTTTGGTCAATCCTTTACCGCTCGGCCTATTGCGCTGAAAGGTTTTTATAAATATACGCCTAATGTGATAAATCTAGTAAAGAATGTTCCAGCAGGCGTAACTATTGTAAAAGATCAGACACTCGACCAGTGCGCTATTTATATCGCTTTGGCGAAAAAGACCTATACGATTGATAATGGCAATCAAAGTACTTTCATCGATTTTAAGAATGATGAAAACATCATCGCCTACGGCGAGCTCCCTTCCGGGGCGGCTACGGAGGGCGATGGCTACGTGGAGTTCAACATCCCGTTGAAATATAAGAACCTGACGGATCAGCCCACCCATATCATCGTGGTTTGCTCATCCAGTAAATACGGCGATTACATGACCGGAGGCGCGGGAAGCACCCTATATGTAGACGATCTTTCCCTCATTTATGACGGAACGCCTACTATCTGGGAATAATTCCCTATATTCGCGAAACCCGTTTCGACCCCTCGAAATCCATTTCCTAAGACCGGTAAATGCCTTTCGGGGGCTCGAGATGCTTTCCCGGGACAAGAAAATACATTTCGAGGTCTCGAGATCCACCTCCTGAAGCGGGAAAACGGCTCTCGACTCCTCAAAATCCATTTTTGGAAACCGGAATGGGCTTTTCGACCCTTCGAACGGGTACAAACGAATAATAACCTTCAAAAAAAATCGAATTATGGGTACATTCACATTGATTCCTCCGATGTCGTTAGGTAACTTGAACAAGGCCGAGAAGCTAAGTCTGTTGAAACGCTACATGAAACTGATGCCGAGCGGCTCCGATTCCGAATCGCCGGACGAGATCTCGTTGCTAGCCGATAGCGGAGTGCCCGTGCTAAACATTTCCGCCGGACAGGTGACGCGTATGAACGGCATTATCGATGAGCTGACCGAACTGACGATGCAAGCCTCCTCCTCGGAGGAGACCCCGGAAATGCAGCAAGTGGAGGCCGATCGGGATACGGCGGGTAACTACATAGTCCTCGATTACGCCAAGCTGCCCCTTGCCGCCGAGCGTACCGCCGCCCAACGGATGGAACCCGCCTTGCGCGGTTACCGCGACTTCGCCAACCTGCCCACAGCGCAGGAGACGGAGGTGATCAATGGCCTGCTTATCGACCTAGCGAAGCCCGAGTTCGCCGACTCGGTAGTCACTCTGCAACTGGCACCTTACATCGCCGAGCTACGACGGCTCAACGATCGCTATGCCGAGCTGGCCGCCCTACGCGACAAATCGAGATCGGTACGCACAGAGAATGTGACCTCCAAGGAGCTGTCCTCCGAGGCGCAAGACCTGCTGGACGATATGTGCGCACTGGCCAATGCCTCCAGCCTGTTGCAACCCTCGGAAGAGGCGCGCGTATTTGTTCGTGACGCGACTCATCTTTTCGCCCAGGTACGAACCGCCTACAAGCAACGTTCCAAGGGCACGCCCTCTGGACCCGCCGAACCCGGCACGCCGGAGCCCGGTGGGGGAGGGGATTCCGAATCTCCCGATGAAATATGACTAGAATAGGAAAAATGAGAATAAATAAACTAATCTGTCTGGCCCTCCTCTGCGCCCTTTGCGTAGGGGAGACTTGGGCCCAACGTGGCAAGAGAGCCATGAATCGTATCGACCGAGAAGTGCAAGAGACCGTCTTCATCCCGAAAGGTACGTGGATGGCGGGAGGAACTGTTTCCTACTCCGAGCACGATGAGGGGAATCTGAACTTCCTCGTCTTGAAGAACGTGGAGGGAAAAGGCTACAACTTCGGTGTCAGTCCCTACGTGGGTTACTTCTTCCGCAACAACATCTCCGCGGGCATGCGTTTCGCCTATCACCGCGACTACCTCGACTTGAAGAACTTCGAGTTGAATCTCGGCGAGGATTTCAACATCAGCCTCGACAACCTCTATTATCTGGAGCATAAGTACGAGGTATCCGGTTTCTTGCGCACCTATATGCCTATCGGACGCAGCAAGATATTCGGCCTGTTCAACGAGGCGCGCCTCACCTATGGATACGGTACGGGCAAGAATTCCACCGGTACGGGTGCCACCTACGACGGCTCCTACCAAACGGCGCAGAACCTGCAGATCGGTATCGCTCCCGGGATGACGGCTTTTATCACCGACTGGTCGGCCGTAGAGGTATCGGTTGGCGTGATGGGTTTCGATTTCAAGTGGATCGACCAAAAGACGAACCAGATAGAGGAGGGGCATCAGCGTGTCTCCTCCGGCAATTTCAAGATCAACCTCTTCTCGATCAACATAGGCATGACCTTCTATCTTTAATGGAGAAAATATAATTTAATGAAGATTCAACGATTGATGTTTAAAGAGAATTTACGTGCGGCCGGTCTGGTAACTTTGTTGGGACTGGCCTCGTGCGCTATTGATAACGATATTCCTTACCCACTGGTGGAGGGAACGATCAGTGAGATCGTGACTGAGGGCCTGCGTGCCTCGGAAGACGGGACGGTAGCCTCCGGCGTGGATATAGATCGCTCGGCTCGCACCGTGACACTCTATGTGAACGACTCCGTGGATGTGTCACGGCTGAGACTGACGCGCCTCATCCTCGATCCGCGCGACGCGACGATCGAGCTGGACTCCGCACGATGCGACGATAAGGAGAAATTCCCTTTTCATGATTTTGCCTCGCTTGATAGCCTCTCGTTGTCGGCCAATACGCGGCTCGACCTCTCCACGCCGCTTGAGCTGAACGTCCGTACCTACCAAGATAATCCATGGACACTTACCGTACGCCAGATCGTGGATCGTACGGTAGACGTAGACGGCATGGTGGATCATTTGGTAGATCCTGTCAGCCGTGTCGCCGTGATCTACGTGAGTGCGGATCAGGATCTTTCCAACATCAAAATTCGTACGCTTAACCTTGGTGGGGCCTATGGACGTGTCACGCCCGATCCTACTACCGTGCGCGACTTTACCTATCCGCAGACTTTTTATGCGGCTCGTGCCGGCGAGGAGGTATGGCAGGAATGGAAAGTGGTGATAGAGCAAAGCGAGGGCGGTGCCTCTACCTCGTCGAGCGTCTTCCCCATGGTGACGAAAGCCACGCTTACCGGCTCTGTGCAAAGCGGCAAGACCCCGGTGGTGGAATATAAGGAACAGACGGCTTCCGCGTGGAGCACGGCGGCAGACGTGAAGACCTCGGGTGCCTCTTTCAGCGCTACGATCGGCGGGCTGCGGGGCGGTACAGCCTATGATTATCGCATCAGCGTAGACAATGCGCAAACGGGCAGCGGCTCGTTTACCACTGCCGGTGAGATCGCTTTGACAAATGGCGGTTTCGAGGATTGGTCGCAAGACGGCAAGCAATGGAATCCGTGGCCTTCGGGTGGAACCTCCTTCTGGGGAACCGGCAACCCGGGTGCGGCGGCTTTCATCGGTAATCTGACGACGCCTACGACCGAGAGCGTGTCAGGGAAAGCTGCCTTGCTGGAATCCAAGGACGCCGTGATCAAGCTGGGGGCCGGGAATATCTTCACGGGCGATTTCGCGTTGGACGGCACGAATGGCGTGCTGCAATTGGGCCGTCCGTTCACCTCATTCCCTACCTCCCTCAAGTTCCAATATAAATATACCTCTACCACGATCAATCGTATCGGGCAGGATGTGGGCAGTCTGGAAAACCTTCGGGGCCGTCCGGACTCTTGCCAGATATATATCGCCCTCTCGGATAAGCCGGAACCTTACGAGATCCGTACCAAGCCCTCTGTCCGGCAGGTCTTCGACAAGAACGACCGTAATATCATCGCCTATGGCGAGTTCATCAGCGGACAGTCTACCACGAGCTATAAGCAGGTTGAGATACCCTTGGAATATCGTGCGACGAATCGTACGCCCAAATATATCGTCATCGTGGCGGCGGCTAGCAAGTACGGTGATTACTTCATCGGGGGGGAAGGCAGTACCCTTTGGATAGACGAGATGGAATTGGTTTATGAATAAAAAGCATTGATATAGGATATGAGAAAGATGATACGACAGATAATGACCTTGGCCACCCTTTGCTGGATGGTGGCGGGTTGCGCCGATGAGGTTATCGACCGTAATGGTGGCAAGGGGGAGGGACGTTTGCTCCTCACGGGGATCGAGGTGGAATCTGCTGTCAGCGACGTACAGACGAAGGCTTCGCTGGCGGAAGGCGTGATTCCCACCGTCTCAGATTTTACGATAACGATCGTCTGTGCCGCTACGGGTGAGACCGTGAAGACCCTGCCGCCGGGCGTGGAGGCGGGCTGTTTCCTGCCTGTGGGCGAGTACCGGGTAAAAGCGGCTTATGGC
>OGIH01001496.1_pt1 | contig 12455 bp, 9 predicted proteins | sample 1571721 | NCBI WGS metagenome assembly OGIH01 (sample SAMEA2582068, study PRJEB24529) | metagenome | biome: Human gut stool | place: China | collected 2011
GATTGTCTGTGTAGACGCGGCGCGGAATGGCAAGGCGCAGCTGATCGACAGATGGCGTGTATACGCGAACACTAAAGAACTATAAAAATGAAAAAGAACATCGCTATCGTAGCAGGGGGAGATTCCTCCGAGATCGTTATTTCATTAAAAAGTGCGGACGGAATCTACTCTTTTATTGATAAAGACAAATATAATTTATATATTGCCATCGTTAAGAGGGATGAGTGGGCGGTTATACTTCCTAGCGGGGAACATACACCAATTGATAAGAATGATTTTAGCTTCAAGGAGAATGGCGTGACGAGGCATTTTGACTTCGCTTATATAACGATACACGGTACTCCGGGCGAGGACGGACGTTTGCAAGGATATTTCGATATGATCGGTATGCCTTACTCGTCTTGCGGGATGCTGGTGAGCGCTTTGACATTCAATAAATACGTATGTAATCATTACTTGAAAGACTTTGGTGTAAAAATTGCCGCATCCATTCATTTATTCAAGGGAGAGACTATTACGGACGAAGAAGTCGTGACTCGTTTGGGTTTGCCTATTTTCGTGAAACCAAACGATGGGGGTAGTAGTTTCGGCGTGACGAAGGTGAAAGAGCTCTCCGCTATCCAGCCCGCTATCGCTAAGGCGTTTGGGGAAGGACGTGAGGTGATTCTCGAGAGCTTTATCGATGGAACGGAAGTGACATGCGGTTGCTATAAGGTGGAGGGTAAAGAGGTTGTCTTTCCTTTGACCGAGGTGGTTACGGATAACGAATTCTTCGATTTCGACGCAAAGTATAACGGGCAGGTGGACGAGATCACTCCGGCCCGTATCTCCGCCGAGTTGACGGAGTTGATACAGCGCAAGACATCAAGGATCTACGATATATTGGGCGCCAAAGGACTGATTCGTGTGGATTATATTATTCCGGCAGACGGGGAGCCTGTCTTACTGGAAATAAACACGACACCGGGAATGACGGCTACCAGCTTTATCCCACAGCAAGTACGTGCGGCGGGATTGGATATAAAGGATGTCATGACAGACATTATTGAAGACGAACTCAAAAACAGAAAAACAAAATGAATAGATATGGATACAGAAACAGTTTCCCCTAATTTCGACGACATCCGTCCGCTGAACAACAGTGAGGTGAAGGACGCGATTGAAAAATTGGTCGCCAATGAGGATTTCGAGCGGGCTTTACGTTACATAAAGCCGAATTTGAATTGGGAGGAATTCTCAGTTGCCATGCGTGCTTGCAAGACGAAGGAGGAGTTTAAATCTACTCTGGCCTATGACGCTGTAATGACGGTGGCGAAAAATACTACTTTCTCGCTTACTATCTCAGGGCGTAGCCGTCTGCCGAAAGATAAGGCGGCCTGTACGTTTATCTCGAACCATAGGGATATCGTATTGGATGCCTCCTTCTTGAATGTCATGTTATATGATGTGGGGTATGGTATGACGCAGGTCGCTATCGGCGACAATCTTTTAATCCGTCCGTGGATCGAGACATTGGTACGCTTGAACAATAGTTTTATTGTGAAGCGTGGCGTTTCTGTTCGTCAGATGTTGGAGGTCAGCAAGACGCTTTCCGCCTATATCCATCATGCGATCAAGAATGTGAACGAGTCTGTATGGATCGCCCAGCGTGAGGGACGTGCTAAGGATTCGGACGATCGTACGCAGGGCAGCGTATTAAAAATGTTGAGTATCGGCGGTGATAAGGACAATCTGTTGTTGAATTTGATGGATTTGAATATCGTGCCGGTCGCTATCTCCTACGAGTTTGATCCTTGCGATTTTTTGAAGGCGAAAGAATTTCAGATGAAGCGGGATGATCCGGATTTCGTGAAATGCCAGCGGGATGATCTATTGAGCATGGAAACGGGTATCTTGAACAATAAGGGTCGTGTCCACTTTACGATTACTTCCCCGATCAATGATTCCTTGGCTAAACTGGACAAGGATATGGAGAAGAATGAGCTGGTAAGCGCTATCGCGTCCGTTATCGACCGGGAGATCTATAAGAACTATCGTTTCTATCCGTGCAATTACGTGGCGTATGACTTACTGAACGGCACTCGTCGTTTCCAAGAACATTATGGTCCGAAGGATAAGAAGCAATTCGAGGAATACTTGCAAGGGCAATTGGATAAGATCGTCCTTCCGAACAAGGATGAGGCGTTCTTACGTAAGAAGATCTTAGAGATGTACTCCAATCCGCTGAAAAATTATCTGACAACTTTATAAGCGGCCTTTATCGGCTATGCGTAGCGGTTCGTACTTGATCCGCCCTTGATCCCCTCTTTCCGGCGAGCATGCCACCTTCGGGTGGCAGCCGCCGGAAAGGAGGGATTATCTTTTTTGCAGGAATTCGTCCAAGGATTCCTCTTTCTGCAATCCAAGTTTCTTGCGGATACGGCTGCGTCCGGAGTTGACGCTGGGACGGGAGATGCCCAAGGCCAACGAGATCTCGTCCGTGCTCTGCTTCAGGTAGATCAGCATGCAGAGCAGTTCGTCGGATTTGGTCAGTTCTGGGAAGTCCTTACGCAAGCCGGGCAGGAAGCGAGGGTACAGGGCAGCGAAGGATTGGCGGAACCGCAACTCGTCCTCGCCGCTCAGCAAGGAGGGGTTGAGCTTCTGGCGTACGCTGTCGATCACCTCGTTATGGGCGGCTTGCTCCAGCTCGGCGCTCAGTCGCTCATTGCGGCGGTTCAGTTCTTGTTGGGTAGCGAGGAGATTATCCAGCCGTTGACGCTGGATCTCCCGCTCACGTTGGTGAAGCCGGCGACGTTGGAGTGCGTAGACAATGATCCCGGTCAGCAGGCAAATGGCTAGGATCAGGATGACGCGCGTATAAACGAGCGAACGTTCCTTCAAGGCCACTTCGGCGGATAAGGCCCGATTCTCCTGCTCCTTCCGTCCGGTCTCGTAGCGTACGTTGGCACCAATGGCGTACCGCTGTTTCTCCGCCAGTTGCAACGAGTCGTGTATCTCCTTGTACTCCGGGTAGATCTCGGTCATCTTGTCTCCCTTCTTTTGTTGGGCGTAAAGGTTGAGCAAATGCCGTCCGGTCCAATCCATCATATCGTTCGCCTCGTATTTCTTGTAGAGAGCGTAGGCCTCTTCCATCAAGGGGAAGCCTTTTCCCGGCTTTCCGTCGCGTACGAGGCAGGCCCCCAGCATGAATTTGAAAAGATCTTGATACCCCGCGGAGATCGCTTCTTCCTCTTCTATCAATTCCTTGTACCCTTCGAGGGCGGCAGGGATAGAGTCGGGCACATATTCGTAGTAATAATTGTAAAGTATGTTTTTGGCGGCGAGGACATAGGCGTTCTCTTTCAGCTCCTCCCCTCTCTTTAAGGCCTGCCGTGCGTAATATAAGGTAGAGTCGTGCTGTTCCAGCTCCCAGAATATCCCGGCTTTCATCCGGTAGAGGTCGCTGATGGTAAAACTATCCAACTGGAGGGAGTAGTCGATGGAGCGTGAGATGGCCTCCATAGCCTTGTCGTACAATCCGAGGTCGCTATAGGTGGAGGAGAGGTCGGCGAAGGTGTAGACGAAACCCCGGTTGAGCTTCTCGGGGTGGGCTACGCACCAGTCCATGGCTTCCTGTATGACTTCCACCTCTTTTTCCCGCATTCCCTTGCGGCGGTAATAATGGCCGAGGGTAGAGAGCAGGTCGGCCGGATCGTCGGCGGCATCGGGGTGGAGGCGATAGACGGCGAGGGCCCTTTCTTGCACACGGATCGCATCCGAAGGGTCGCGGCGGAATTTATAGAGCGTGTTGGCTACCGCTTGGGCGATACGGATCTCTAGCCACGGGTCGTCGGAAGGGGGAAGAGCGGCGAGGCTGTCGGCGAGGCGCAAGGCCTCCTCCCGGTTGTCGCGGTCGTTGAGCTGCCGGAGTATCTCCTTGGTATCGGGCGGAAGCTGCCGGGAGAGGGAGCCGTCCGCGGGAGGCGTGTCGTGCCGGCAAGCGAGGGTGGCTAGCGAGAGGAGGGTGGCTAGCAGGAAATGCGTGATGTCTCTCATCTGCGTAGGATTTTATGGTTTATCGCGAATATACGCCGTTTTTCATGGAAAATAGCGTGTCCCGGGGGATAAATCGATTGAATCATCTATTGGTTTTTTATCCGTCCGAAGGCCCGGCGGCGTACCTTTGACTTGTCCGTACCACCGGTGCCCCGAGCGGCGTGTCAATTAAATTGATGATCGCATTTCGTGCGGATAAGGCCGTTGTTGAGGACTTGTTGAGCGGATTGCTCAAAAAAGAATTCGTCGTATAAGGATAGGAATGGTTTCCTTTGAGAAACAAAAACGAAGTAGTAATGGAAGGGTCATACTTACGGATTTTGATGATGTGCGGGATGCTGGCGCTCCTCCTCTGCGGGGGCTGCTGGGTGTTCGCATGGAAGCATCTGCGCCGGCGGATCGACGAGCGGTTCGACGTACTGTCGGAACACTTGGAGCGTCACGCCGCCGAGTGCCCGATACGGAAGGAGCACCTGCTGGCCTCGTGCCTTCCCGCCGATCCGGAGCGAAAAGGGAACGGATCGTTCCACCGATCGTTCCGGGCATCGTATCCGGGTTTCCTGCCGACGCTTAGGGAGCGGGTGCCGGGGATCACGCCGGCGGAGGAAACGCTTTGCATGCTGATCAAGATGAACCTGAGCAACCGGGAGATCGCCGACAAGATGTCTATCTCCATCGGAAGCTTGCACACCACCCGCTACCGGCTGAAACAGAAGATGCCGCCGGAGGCCGCCAAGGGCATGGACGAATGGGTACGGGCGATCGAATAGGGTCATGGGGAGGCGAACTCCCTACATTATAATATAGAGTATACACCTTTATCTAAGAAGAATCAGTATGAGAAGAGAATCTTTATTTTTCGGTATTTTGACGCTGGTGGTGTCGGCCTTCCTCACGGGATGTTCCGACGACGACACGGAAGTGTACGTCCCCCAGCGTGTGGCGGAGTTCAACCTCTCCGACGAGTCGGACGGCAAACGGCTGTTCATCATCCATCCGTGGGAGGGCGAGATCGCCATCCCGGTGCACGATGATCGTATCCGCGACTTCGAGTTCAGCGGCAAGTATTTCGATTGGGAGATGAGGCAGGGGGCCGAGAGCCGCTTCCTCGTGCTCAACCTCAAGAAGGAGGTGGAGCGTAAGCCTTTCCTCGAGAAGATCGCCCTGCGGGGGATCGCCAGCAAGTCGTGGGAGGCGGCGACGGACACGCTCTTCCTCGTGTCGCAACCCAAGCTGGAAAGCTCAGCGTCGGATAACGCCCCGAGCTATATGCACAACGTGGGCAAGACGGTGAACACGGCGGGCGATATCTTCGCCGCCCCTAGCGAGCCTTTCCTAGATTTCGACCTGATGTACGGCACGGAGGCTTTCGTGAAGACCCCCCACGCCGAGTCGTGGGGACGGGAACGCTCCGGCGTGGACTACGAGGAGATGGTGGACAACATGTGGCAGGAGCTCGGCATCTCGGTGAGCAGCCTCGGCTTCACGAACCAAGGCGCTCCTACGCCTACGAGGTCGAAACTCTTCTCCGGCTCCTTCGACCAGCGGTTCCAGCATAACCAGACCTCGTCCAACCGCTTCGAGTATCACGTGGACGTGCATGTCAAGCCGATGGTGGAGCTGCATATGGCCACCGCCATCTATCCCTCTGCCAGAGATCCCGACGTCTTCCTGCCGTTCCTCACCACGACCGCCTCGCGCTTGCTGAACGAAACCAATAGCGACCTCTACAAGCGATACGGCAACACACAGAAGGGCATCTACGATCTATACGACACCTACGGCACCCACGTGCTGGTGGGCGGTGTCTTCGGCGGGAGCTATACCTATATCTACAGCCGGAAGGAGAACCTCTATTACGACGAGACGGTGTTCGCCGCCGAGGCGGAGCTTTCCGCCAAGTCGTCGTCGCCGGCGGGAGAGAACGAGAACTGGCTCCAGACCTACTACCGCGTGATGGGTACCCACGGCGGCAAGATCGGCGCCGGGGGCGGCTATACGAAGTCGGAGCTGAACGAGCATATGTCCGAGGAGAGCATCATGATCATCACCGGCGGCAACGCCTCCGTGGACTTCGAGAGCTGGGACAAGTCCATCGCCGACGAGAACAGCAACCTCCACCTCGTAAGCTACGGCCCGAGGGGCGATACCACCCGTTGCTTCCTGGTCCCCCTGTATTACCTGACGAAGAACTACGCGCGGCAAGACGCGCTGAAGAAATATCTGGACTCCTACGTGGAGGCTCGTTCGAAGCTGGCCAAGAAACCGCAGCTGATCCTGGCCGACTTCATGATGCGTACCGGGAAGGACAATCACGGGGATCCCGCCGGACAACGCGTCTTCACCGGGCCGGACGGCAAGGAGCGCATCTACAGCCCGCTGGTGCTGAATACCAAGGGACCGAACGACTCGCGGATCGGCAAGATGCTCGATACCTCGGCCCACGAGTACCTCGACGTGGGGGATAACGCCGACCAGCTCTGGTGGGTAGCCCTCGACTTCAAGGACGAGTGCCGCCCCATCTACCACATGCGCTTCATGAAGGAGGACGACGCCCGCAAGCACGGCTTCGAACCGCGGGGGCAGGACGCCGAATCGGGAATGATGTGGGACGCGATCGATAACCAGTACGTTTGCTTGAAGTTCTCGCCCGACGACAGCCATAAGGAACCGGTCTCCGGCGTGGGCATCGCCCGCAAGGGGAAGAGCGATGACCTATACTACGTGATCGCCACCTCGCCCGGTACCGACATGACGCTTCCTTACTCCATCGACGAGCAATTCCCGGCCTATTGGGGAAGCAAGGAGTATAAATTGAAGAGCGAGAACCCGCCGTACCGCTTCGGGGTGGACCAAGAGAACGACCTCAACGAGGGCGACAGCTGGTTCGGCCGGAACAAGGCGACCAACCATAAGCAATGGATCTTCCCGGTCTACACCACCAAGGCATTGGACTGGCCGATCCGGTTTACGAAAGCGACGGACTAGCGAAATGCCTCGGAAACGATCCCTACGACCGTAGCCATCGCTCCCGAGGCCTCCGGAGCGATCCCCACGACCGTAACGGCCCCTCCCGAAGCCTCTGGAGTGATCCCTATGGTCGTAGTGGCCTCTCCCGAGGCGTCCGGAGCGATCCTTACGACCATAGCGGTCCTTTCCGATGTCTCGGGAGCGATTTCGACGCCCGTAGGCGTTATTTGGGAGGGAAATCGATGATTATCAAAGGAATTATCTTATATTTGTAGGAGCCTTAAATCGGAAGACAAGAGGAAAGTATTAACGAAAAAACAACAAACAGTATGAGTTTAGCGAAACAAATCGGATCGGTAGCGAAGACCGCGTTGACCAACGCCGGCCACATGAACATGAACAACGAGATCTACGCCCGTATCTTGGATACGACCGTGGCCGCCCTCCATCTGGAGGCCCTCGCCCCGGGTTACAAGGAATGCATCGACCGGGAGGCGACAAGACCCTCCAGTTCATCTACTCCATGAACGGCTCCTATAAGGTATGCCCCGACGAGACCCTGCGTACCCCCGCCCTGCTGGTAGACAGCGTGCTGCGGGCCTACGACAAGATCTACGCCAAGGCCTACGCCGAGGAGACCGCCCTGATCGATGGCCTGCTGCTCGACCTCGCCAAGGCTGACGTATCGGAAGCCCTCAAGACCCTCCACCTCGACACCTACGTGGCCTAGTTGAAAACCTTGAACGATGCCTACAAGGCTCTCGACATCACCCGCACTGACGAGTACTCCGCCCGTGTGAAGACCGATACCACCAAGGCCCGCAAGGCGACCGACGAGACCCTCGACCTCATCATCCAGCGTGTCAACGCCTACGCCGTACTTGAGCCTACCGAGGCCATCAACGCCTTCATCGACACCGTGAACCAGATCTTCCGCAAGTATAAGAACCTCATCGCCGCCAAGGGAGGCCCCACCAGCCCCTCCAAGTCCGACGACAAGCCTTATCCCACACCCGACCCTGCGCCCGACCCCGAGAACCCCGGCGGCGATAGCGAGAGCCCGGACGAGATCTGAGCCTAGCAAATTGTCAAACACTTAAAATCGAATCCATATGAACGAATTTTATCTTTCTAGAAAGATATCCGCGCGGCTCTCCCTCCGGGCCGCCGTGCGGATGTTCTGTATCCTGACGCTGGCCCTATGGGGGCCGGCAATGGCAGGAGCGCAAGCGCAGACACAGCCGCTTGACGTGGCTAGTACTAGTATTACTGATAAACTAACTCTCACCTATAAACTGAAACCCAACAGCTCGACCGATTACGCTTGGTTTTACAAGGTCGGGACTAATGGCACCGAGACCGAGTTCTCCGGTACGCTGACGGGCACGAACGCAAACTGGCAGCAGGGCGCGATCGATATCAAAAGCGAGAAAGCGATAGCCGACGCGAATAATCTTGACAGCTACCCGATCCTAAAATTGGATGGGCTAAACCTGACCTCCACTACTGCCGACGGCTCATTATTTTATCTGGAGGGCAGTAAACCGTTCTGTATCCAAGCGACAGGCAACTCTGCCAGTAACCTGAAAGCGAAAAAGGATGTGATTAATAACTACCAAGGATGCATCCTGCTTCTGGATGGTGGCACCGCCGGATTGAATATCGCTGCGGAAGGAACTGGATCATATGGAATATATCTGTACTCTACTAGTTCTGCTATAAATACCACCATCAAAGGCAAGATAACTGTCACGGCGGAAGCTGTTGCTGTGTTTCTAGACAATTGGGGTGCTTTCTCGGCTACCGAAGACGCGAAAGTAACGGTTTCTTCGGAAGATAAAGATGGAGACGCAATTTATGGAAGCTCTAGAGTGAAATCCCCCTTCCTCCAATGGCAGTTCGCCACCGCCCCAACGAGTGGCCAGACGCTCGAGGTGAAAGACGCCAGCGGCCAATCGTTCGATCCCGTTATCCAATTCACCACCGACGGTAAAAAGAAGGGTTTCGCCATCAACGTCACAAAGAACACCGGCTACACCCTTTGGCTGGGCAACGAACAACTGATGGATTCGAAAGGAACAACCGTCTTTACGGCAACGGAAGATAAATTAGTCTCCTTCTCAGGCATGACGACTCTCCCCGCCGATTGGCCCGAGTACGCCAAATTAGCCAATGTCGGCCCGACTGGCACCGATGTCGCCGTCTCCGGCACTACCTACACCGTCAAGACCGCCTGCGGCCTCGCGTGGATCGCTTGGGTGACGAATAACGGGAAGACAATCACCGATGCCGATAAAACCTATACCGATTCCTATCCCGCCTCCGAGGGCTTCAAGGACTGTACGGTTACGCTTGCGGACGATATCTCGCTGGCGAAACCTGCCCAAGGCGTGGCGAGCGGCTTCGAGGCTAATTGGATACCGATAGGGACTTATAAAGGCTTCGATGCACGTTACTACTTTCAAGGCACCTTCGATGGTGGCGGCCATACGATTACCGGAATGACGATCTCCTCGGCCTCGTTTTACTATATCGGCCTTTTCGGTTATCTGTATGGAGCGACCGTGCGGAATCTGACGATGGCAGGATCTGACAATATTAATTTGACAACTATTGCTAATGCTCAAGACACCGCTTACTATCTTGGCTGCGTGGCAGGTTATGTAAAGAATGGAAAAATCATCAATTGCCATAATCAATGCAAGGTTAGTTTTTCTGTGACCGGCAATTCTGGGTCTCTCGGTGGAATTGCCGGTTACTCTGAAGGTTCGGTGATTAGCGCTTGTTCAAACAGGGGAGCTGTCACTATGACCGGAAAGATGGGTCGTGGTGGTGGAATCGTAGCGACTAATAATGGCTCTTCTATCGTTTCCTGCTTCAATACGGAGGATATCCGTGTTACTGCTACCGGTTCTGGTTCTAGCGATGCCGCGTATGCGGGCGGTATCGGAGCCTATAGTAGCGGTAATTGTAGCATATCGCACTGCTATTCGACAGGGTGGATAATCGCTAAATCTTCCGCTGCTAATGCTTATTCCGGCGGCATTGCCGGACTATCTGAGAAAACGACGATTGAATCTTGTTTTGCCACAGGCGCTGTTTCTGCAGGATCAAACAGCGACAGCCGGATAGCTGCCGCAGGTGGTATTGTGGGGCAAGCTTTTGCTGGAAACATTAATATAACGATAAAGAATTGCCTCGCCTTAACTACCGCCGGCGTGAAAGCCTTAGGAAATACGTCGGATAAACAGGCCGGTCGGATTGTCGGATCTGATCCACCTACTAATAAAGTTACCCTTCTCGACAACTACGCCAGTACCATGATCCAACTGACGATAGGAGATAATACGCTAGCCGTCCCTACCGATAACATAGGTAGCGATAAGGCAAACGGTGCCGACACTTACCTCGATGATGTCGCCGCCGAGATCGCCGCTTGGGCAGGCCCCGAAAATACACAAGCCTTCACCGCCATCGGTACCGCCGAGAACGGCCTGCTCCCGCAACTGAAAGCTATTGCCGGCTATGGCGCTGACGGTCTGCCTACAGCTTACGCGAGTACTATTATCCCCGGCCAGTCCGGCTTGTCGTCTGCCTCCTATCTGAGGTCCTTGTTGTCACTGCCCTTGTCTTCTAGCGATACGATGACCTTCATGCTCTTCTACTCCAACAACAAATGGAGTTATAAAAAGGGAGCCGGAACGGAGACCCGTTTCAACGGCAAAATATCGTCACCCCCAGGCCCTTCCGCCAACAAGCTCATCGTCGCCACCGCTACCGGCAACCCGACGCTGACGTTGAATTACGTAACGATACGCCCGACCGACGGTGCTGCCTTGACCGTCAACGAAGGTTGCGATCTGACAATTGCGCAGACCGGTTCGATCCTCGGCTCGTCCGGTGCCTCTACCTTGATCAATAAAGGCACCTTGAGGCTGTCGGGCAGCAGCTTCCGCATTGAAAACAGCAGCTCGTCCGATATGCATTACTGCCTCGATAACTCTGGCACCTTCAGCGTGCTTGATCCGGTAAATGGCTATACCACTTTCCATTGTGCCCACACCGCTATCCATAACACCGGTACCCTTACCAATGCTTGGATGGAATGTCTGTTCACGGATGAGGCGGGAGATGCTGGCGCTACGATAAGGTTTCTGCCTCGCTCATCCCAGCCCATCGAAGTAAAACGCTACAACAAGACCTTAGCCACTACCGTTACGGCGGGCGAGGAGTATAAGCTCTGGGAGATGAAAGCTAGTACGTTTATCCCGCAGAAAGGCTTCGATAGCGAAGGCACGGCAATCGATCGCTTCCCTGCTCCCGAGGCGGATGGTAGGGTAACGACCTTTACGGAGGTGAGTGATTGGAAAGAGGTCGAGATCTCCGGCAATCAGAATCTCTCCGAGGCCGGCCTGTCACAGAGTGTCATCGTTAAATCCGATGGCGTGCTTACCGTCGATAGCGAGAATGCGTCCGTCTTTGAGTTGACATTGGAGGAGGGTGCGCAGGTCGTGACAACGAATGCGCTGAAGGTGTCCAAGACTTTCAAAACCAACCGTTCGCTGAATAACAAATGGACGACCTTCGGTAGCCCTATCGAATTGACAGCCTCTGCGGAATATGGTAGTGGGCTAATCCTTTATGCCGCCACCGGCTACACCGCTAAGGAGGCCGTTGCCCAAGGTTGGGAAGAGGTCTCTGTCCTTTACGGGAAAAGGGTCGATCTCACCGCCGGTAGCCCCTATCTGTTGGCCGCCGACGCAGCCTTGACTCGGGTAACCTTTAGCCAAACAGCCTCCGATGCGCCGATCGAGATACCGGCTACGGCTACGGTCGCTTCCGGCGATGCCCTCGAGAACGGCGTGTTCCTCTTCCGGACGAACCCGAATCTCGCCAACCTTACGCTCCGTGGTATCTACGTGCTCAATGCCGAGGGTACCCGCTTCGACCTTCAGGAGGCGGATTATGTGCTGAAGCCTTTCGAGGCATACATCACCGCCAATGCCGTCACCCGCTCGCTGGTTCGTAGCGTGGGTGTGTGCGATGGCTCCGTGGTGACCGCCAACGAGATCGCTACCGCTACCGCCGCTGTCCGTATCTGGGCCGCCGACGGTGCGCTGCATGTCTATTCCGGGGAGGCCGCCGCGCTTACCGTGGTACGCTCCGACGGACGTACCGTCTACGCCGCCTCTATCGCCCCCGGCGATACCCGCTTGGCTTTGCCTTCCGGTATTTACATGGTTCGAATCAATAACATCACTTATAAAATAGCGCTTTGATATGAAACAATATACTAGTTTATGGCTCGTATGCCTGCTGGCGGTCTTCTCGATGACCGCCCGGGCGCAGGAAGGGATCGAGACGAAGGCCCGTCCCGACTACCCCGCTCTTCCTTTCATGTTGACTTTCGAGGCTCCCGCGGAAGGATCTGCCTCCCTATCGATCTCGGC
>OGIH01001512.1_pt1 | contig 12384 bp, 8 predicted proteins | sample 1571721 | NCBI WGS metagenome assembly OGIH01 (sample SAMEA2582068, study PRJEB24529) | metagenome | biome: Human gut stool | place: China | collected 2011
TTTTATTTTATGGAAAATTGAAGAGAGGCTTATGGATTTTAAATGCATAATCGAAGGAATAAATATATGATTGAAATTGTCCTAATAATAAGATGATTCCTGTTCGTGTATATTTATGATCTGATGCTGGAAAATCGTACAAAAAATGACTAATATAATTTAGAAAGAACACTTATCTATTTCCGATGTTTTTGTTGGGGAGTATTTGGGGTATTATGCAGTATTTCCGATAGATGAGATAGTTGTGTTTTTTAAGTTTCTGTTTTTAACATATAATTATTAATTTATTCAGTTGCTGTTTAAATAATATTTTCATATTTTTGCAAATGTATTTTTGAGTGTTTTGTGAAAGGAATGAAGATAATTGTAAAAAATAGAAAACTTTTAGTGTTTATAGTTCTTCTCATTAGTAGTGCTGTGAGCAAGGGGCAGATTTATAAGTACATAGGGTTGGAAGACGGTTTGAACAACCAGAAAATCTACCATATTCAAAAAGACCGACGCGGATATATGTGGTTTTTGACTCAGGAGGGGGTAGATCGTTATGACGGTAAACACATCAAGCATTATACTTTCTCGGATGACAGTATGAAGCTGGACTCACGGATAGCTTTGAACTGGCTTTATATGGATCAGGAAGATGTATTATGGGTAATCGGGCAGAAAGGACGTATTTTCAGGTATGATTCAAACATGATAAATTTGAATTGGCTTATGTACACCCTGAATTGATCCGAAATAAGTTTCAAGCATTTCTTGATTATGGTTATCTGGACAAGAATGATCATATTTGGCTATGTTACAAAGATACAATTACCTGGTATAATATTCGTACTGGAACAACACAACATATGCCAAAGCCTGTCGATGGTGCAATATCTACTATTGAGCAGGCTGATGGCGGTCATTTTTTTATCGGTACGGGAAGCGGTTTGTTTTGTGTCGGGATAGAAAAGGGAGAACTGAAACAAATTCCTGATGAAGTAGTAAAAAGCATCGTTACACCTGTTCACGAACTGTATTACCATACTGTGTCAAAGCAATTATTTGTGGGTAGTTATAAAGAAGGGATACTTATATATGATATTGGTAAAACCCAAAAAATCACTCCTTGTTATGCACCAAACAATGTGGAAGTTAATCAGATTGTTGCTCTGAACGCTGATGAGTTGTTGATAGCTACGGGTGGAAAAGGAGTATATAAGCTGAATGTAAATACTTGTAAGAGTGAACCTTATATAACGGCTGACTATAGCAGTTATAATGGAATGAACGGAAACAATATCAATGATATCTATGTGGATGAGGAGGAGCGTATTTGGCTTGCCAATTATCCTACTGGTATTACCATTCGTAACAATCGTTATGGAAGATATGATTTGATAAAGCATTCTCTTGGCAATAACCGGTCGTTAGTGAATGATCAGGTGCATGATGTGATAGAAGATAGTGACGGTGACCTTTGGTTTGCAACTAGTAATGGAATTAGTTTTTATCAGACCGATACAAGAGAATGGCGTTCTTTTTTTAGTTCTTTTGATCCGGTGCCGGATGATGAGAATCATATCTTCTTGGCGTTGTGTGAAGTCTCTCCTGGTGTGATATGGGCTGGTGGTTTTACGTCTGGAATTTATAAGATAGAAAAGAAGAAAGGGTTTAAAATAAGCTATCTTTCGCCTGCGGCCATTGCAGGAATACGTCCTGACCAATATATTTATGACATTAAAAAGGATTCGAGCGGTGATGTATGGTCCGGTGGATATTATCATTTGAAACGCATTAATCTTGAGACTAAAAATGTTCGTTTGTATCCGGGAGTAAGTTCCATCACCACCATTCTGGAGAAAAATGCCCGTCAAATGTGGATTGGTACAAGAATGGGACTCTATCAACTTGACAAGCAATCCGGTGTTTACCGGTATATTGACTTGCCTGTTGAATCTCCTTATATATGTGCATTATACCAGAGAGAAGATGGTATCCTGTATATTGGTACTCGTGGAGCAGGTCTTCTTGTTTATGATATCAATAAAAAGAAGTTTATTCATCAGTACCGAACTGATAATTGTGCACTGATTTCTGATAATATTTATACGATTATTCCGCGTCAGGATGAAAATCTCCTGATGGGTACGGAAAATGGTATTACGATTTATTCACCTAAAGATCATTTTTTCCGTAACTGGACACGGGAGCAGGGACTGATGAGCGTAAATTTTAATGCCGGTTCTGCCACAACTTACAGTAACAGTACGCTTGTCTTTGGTGGCAATGATGGTGCTGTTAAGTTTCCGACAGACATAGAAATACCTGAGCCATATTATTCGCGTTTGTTATTACGAGATTTTATGATAGCTTATCATCCTGTCTATCCTGGTGATGACGGATCTCCCTTGAAGAAGGATATTAACGAGACTGATTGTCTGGAATTGGCCTACGGTCAAAATACTTTTTCGCTTGATGTGGCTTCCATAAATTATGATTATCCTTCTAATATTCTTTATTCATGGAAAATCGACGGTTATCATAAAGAGTGGACCCGTCCGAGTCAAGATAATCGGATTGTTGTTAGAAATCTGCCTCCTGGCAGTTATACGTTACAAATTCGTACTGTATCTAATGAGGAGAAGTATAAAACTTATGAAACAAGGAGTATTCAGATCATTATTACCCCTCCGGTGTGGGCCAGTATGTGGGCAATGGTGGGGTATGCAATTCTGGTGGTCTTGATTATGATTATCATATTCCGTGTTATCATGTTGCATAAACAAAAGAAGATTTCTGATGAGAAGACACGTTTTTTTATTAATACTGCTCATGATATACGTACGCCGCTGACATTGATAAAAGCACCGCTGGAAGAAGTTGTTGAAAACCATATGGTGGCAGAGAAGGCATTACCCCATATGAATATGGCCCTAAAGAATGTGAATACATTGCTTCAGCTGACAACCAACTTGATAAACTTTGAACGGATCGACGTATATTCGTCTACTCTTTATGTTTCTGAGTATGAATTGAATTCTTATATGAATGATGTTTGTGCTACTTTCCGCAAATATGCTGAGATGAAGCGTGTCAGATTTGTTTATGAGAGTAATTTTGATTATTTGAATGTGTGGTTTGATAGTGACAAAATGGGGTCTATCTTGAAGAATATTTTGTCAAATGCGTTGAAGTACACGCCAGAGAATGGTAGCGTGTGTATTTGTGCTTGCGAGGAAGGGAATACTTGGAGTATTGAGGTAAAGGATACAGGAATTGGTATTCCTTCATCTGAACAGAAGAAATTATTCAGAAATTGTTTCCGGGGTAGTAATGTAGTCAATTTGAAAGTGACCGGAAGTGGGATTGGATTGATGCTGGTATATAAACTGGTTAAGTTGCATAAAGGAAAGATCCATATTCAAAGTGTTGAACATCAGGGAACATGCGTGCAAATTACTTTCCCGAAGGGAAATACCCATTTGCATAAAGCAAAGTTTATCTCTCCAAAAACGCCGAATGAACGTATGGATGCTGTTGTACTGGGGGGAACTTCTGACTTGCCGGTCTTGGAGGCACCTCAGATAAAAACCTCTTTACAGCGTATTCTGGTAGTGGAAGATAATGATGATTTGCGTAATTATCTTGTGGATATGCTTATGGCAGGGTATAATATCCAGTCCTGTTCCAATGGCAAAGATGCGCTTGTCATTATAAAGGAGTTTAATCCAGATCTTGTTATATCCGATATAATGATGCCTGAGATGAGTGGAGACGAACTGTGCTCAGCTATCAAAACGAGTGTGGAAATGTCTCACATTCCAGTCATATTGCTGACTGCGTTAGGGGATGAGAAAAATATACTCGGAGGACTGGAAATCGGAGCAGATGCCTATATAACCAAGCCATTCAGTGTGGGTATACTAAAGGTGACTATTAAAAACATATTGGCAAATCGTGAATTGCTCCGTCAGATCTATAATAGTATCGAAAATAAAGAAAAGCATTTACCTGTCAATTGTACTAATACTTTGGACTGGAAATTCATAGCTTCAGTCAAGGAATGTATAGAGAAGAATATGGGAGATTTGGACTTTGGGGTAGATGTACTCAGTAATCAGCATCATATGAGTCGAACAAGTTTCTATAATAAACTGAAAGCGCTGACCGGTTATGCTCCGGCTGACTACATCCGGATGATCCGTTTGCAACGTGCAGCACAATTATTAAAGCAGAAAGAATATACAATAACGGAGATTGCTGAAATTGTCGGGTTTTCGGATGCGAAGTATTTCAGGGAGGTATTTAAGAAGTATTATAATGTCAGTCCAAGTAAGTTTGTGAATTCGGATCAGGAATAGAGTAGGCGAGATATCGTTTTATACCATTGTTGTTTCTTATAAACTTTTGGAGAGGATTATAGGACGCTAAATTTGAAAAGAAGAAGATGTCAAAAGCAAGATAAATGTATCATCCTGCTTTTGACATCTTCTTTTTTAAATAGATTATTTATAATAACTTGTTGGAGCCGAGTATGATCAGCATTGTATATCCCAAGATAAGTCCTATAATTCCCATAATAATACCTACCTTTTCCATATCTTTTTGCTGAATCATTCCTGTGGCATGTGCCAGGGCATTAGGTGGTGTACTAATTGGTAATATCATTGCCAGTGATGATCCGATGGCGACTCCAATTAATAAAGTCTCTACACCTCCCAACGATGACAGGTTTTCACGCATGCTGATTCCGGCAATGGCGAGAATAGGGACGAGTAATGCTGCAGTGGCTGTGTGTGAAATAAAGTTGGCCATAGCATAGCAAATCAGTCCGGAACCGACAATCATCAGTACAGGGGGCCATGTGCTGAATGGGATGGCTTCGATCATATGCTTTGCCAGTCCGGTCTCTTGCAAGGCTACGCCCAATGCGAAGCCGCCGGCTACCATCCAGAGTACACTCCAGCTGATCTCTTCCAGGTCACGTTTGGTAATAACGCCTGTTATACAAAAAACAGCTACCGGAATCATTGCCACTACATTGGAGTTTACTCCTGTAAATTTGTCGAACATCCACAATAGAACCGTTATAGCAAAGGTGATATAAACCACAATGGAGCGCCAGTCTTTCTTTGCTTCACCTTCAATTTGCAGTTCGATGCTCTTTTGTTTGAATGGAAACAGTCGTAAGAGAATAAACCAGGCTATAAACAGTACAATAATAGTGTAAGGCAACATAAAGCTCATCCATTCTCCAAAACCGATATTCAGATTTAATCCTTCCGGATCATTCAAATACTTTAAAGCAATGGCGTTAGGTGGTGTACCGATAGGAGTTCCCATACCACCTACATTGGCAGCAACGGGAATGGCCATAGCCAATCCGATTTTCCCTTTTCCATCTGCCGGGAGTGCTTTTAATACGGGAGTAAGGAAGGTAAGCATCATGGCCGCCGTAGCCGTATTGCTAAGAAACATGGAAAAGACAGCTGTAACGAGGATGAATCCCAATAGCACATATCGTGATTGTGTTCCGAAAGGTCTCAGCATAACTCGTGCCAACAATACATCCAGTCCACTTTTGGTTGCTGCGATGGCAAGAATAAATCCACCTATAAACAGCATGATGATAGGATCGGCAAAGCAATGCAGAATAGACTTATATTTGACTGTCTGTCCCAATTCCTCCGCAGGAGTATTTTGGGTTAAGAACCATAAACTACTGTCGGAAACGGTAAGTAATAATAATACGACAATAAGAACGGAAGTGGTCCATGCCGGGACAGCTTCGAACACCCACATGAGTGTGGCGAAAATGAAAATGGAAATAAGTCTTTGTTCTATAACGGTCAACCCTTCTATTCCAAAAGTATCAATGGGAAGGAACCATAAAATAAGAGAGAGGGTAATAGCTATGGTTAACTTTATACATCGGGCCACTGTCTGATTCTTTGCTAACCGTTTAGCTTTCTTTAAGTCCTGATAAGCTTCTACTAGGTGGAAGCCGTGAAAAATCTTGTACATAATATTAGAATGAGATAAAATTAAAAAACGTTTGCAAAAATAACTTTTTATTTTGTATTTAGTTAGTCTGACGTTAAAGATTTCTTTTATTCAACATATTTATTAAAATTTTATGCAGATGACTTGCTGTATTGAAAAAAGTAGTATTTTTGCCGCCGCTTTTGGAAAATGCATTTATAAAGTTTCCAATATTCAGTATTATTTTAATCAAAAAAACATGAATTATTCTTGCAGAAAAACCATCGTTCCTATTATAATAGGAACATTACTTTCAGGCGCCTGCTCGAACGATGAACCAACCGGGGGAAAAGGCCATCAACAAACTTATTCAGTGGTATTAAAAGGAATTACGGTAGCAGGAGAAGAATCTTCTGAAGAGCTCAAAGATGTATCGGTTTTCCAGTTTAGTGACGGGAATTTATATAAAGAGGAACAGCTGACTCCCGGGCAAGGCGGACAGTCGGAGATTTCTGCGGTCAGCGGATCTCGACTTTATTTTCTGACCGGACTGGAGATTCCTGCCGGAGAGAAAGCTAAAAGTGAAGAAGAATTTCGTAATACGATTATCGGTGAAGGATTGCATGATAATTCTGCGCCGGATTTCATGGCGGCTGTAGTCGAATTGGAGAGCGGAGTAGTGACACGCAGCAATGCGGAGGTCAATGTAATTATGAAACGCGGTGTGGCGCGCATTGATTTGAACACAACAGCCGACAGCAAAACGCAGATAAAGGAAGTCATCGTAGAGAATGCTCCTGCCGAGACTTTACCATTCCTCGAAAATGTCCGGGCGTCGGATAAAACGGTGAGCTATCGGAAGGAGTTCTCTTCTGCATTCGATGGCAAGCAAGAGGGGGTATTCCGTCTGTTCGAGAGCACACGTCCTGTCAATATCATCTTGCGTGGAACCTATGGTGAAGTCCCTATCAGGTTAAAAGTCGAATTACCAGTTGTCGAACGCAATAAAGTATATGAATTGGCAGTGCTCAATGTGGGAGCTGAAGTGACAGGCGTTTTTGAGATCAAACCGTGGGAAGAAGGGGAAACGATTGTCGGAAAGCCTGATACGAACCAACGTCTTTTGCTTAATGCGTCGAAATCCAGGATTCCGGAAGGGGTGAAGGTAGACTATGAGAATAATATACTGGAAGTGCCTGCTACAGGTGCTGATGACATGACGCTGGCGTTCGTTACAGACACTCGTATCGATATTTCTTCTACAGAAGGTGCCGGTAGCGGAACAAGTGTAGGCAATATGTCCGTGTCGGAAGAGGCGGAAGGTATCGTGTCGTCATTTAATGTATCGGTTGCAGCGCAAGGCAGCGGTCGCCTGGGCTATACGGTTTTGGTGCATTTGAAAAATGCCTTGTTGAGTGGAACATATGATTACGTGGAGATACGTGTGGCTCCGAGTGACAAACAGATTGAAACTGTGGAAATCGCAGGAAATGTATGGATGGCATTTAATGCGCGTAGCCACGATCTGGAAGATCAGATTTATCCGTTGGACGGGGCTACGGTCGAAGATATGTATCATAAAAGTTGGATTAACACGGTGGGTGGTCTGTTCCAATTTGGACGTTTATATATGTACGTGCCTTGGCAGGGGTATAATCCTTCCAACAATTTAGGTAACCAGACAGCTGATGCACCTTGGGTGAATGATACACATATGCCTTGCCCTGAAGGATACCGGATACCGACTGGTAACGAATGGCAGTCTCTGCTTCCTGCAGACCAAGAGATTCCGGGTAGATATAAGGCAGGAAATGGAGAAACAATTGCCGCTACACTTCACATTGGAGAAGGAACACTGATAACTCCGTCCAGTGGTGTGACGGGAACACAGCATTATGTGAAGTTTACTTCGGAAGACACCGGTCGCAGCCTTATTATTCCTTTGGCTGGCTCGAAGGGAGATAAGTCGTCATCCAATAATCCGGCTTTCGGGAAAAGAGCTGTGTTGTGGACAAACGAACGTAACGGTCTTCCGGGCGGTTATGCATGGGCTTACTGGTTGCCGTTCGAAGGAGCCGAGTCAACCGTTATTAAGAAACAGCGGTTACAGATGGAAGCATTTGCATCCGTACGTTGTGTAAAGAAATAGAGGAGGCTGTTTATGAAGATGCTAAGAATCATAATGATATTACTGGGCGCATTATTGCTTACCAACTGTTCGGGCGATTTTGAACAGGAGACCGGCATTGTTCCTTCCCATTCCGGACAAGTGTCGTTTTTGTTTGGGTTGCAGCAAGACGATGCGTCCGTGGTGCAGACACGCGGAAGCAAACCGGAGCAGATCACTCGTATGTGGTATGCTATTGCCAATGAACGTGGAGAGATTATTAAGCCCTTATATCAGAAGCTGGAAGAAAACTTCTCAAAATTGACTATCGAAGGATTGAGTATGGGGGATTATACAGTCGTTTTTCTGGCTACTACGAGCGAGGAAGAAGATGAGGCTGTTAAAGAACCCGAAAAACTGTCCGATGACTGGTTGATAAATCATGCGGAAAATGCGCCGTTAGATGCGGTTTACTTTTATAAGAAAATAGAATTGCATATCGGCAGAGATCAGGCTTCGGTGTCGCATACAGTGGTCTTGGAGCGTTCTGTAGGGCGAGTGGATGTCGATTTGAATGTATCGTCCGATTATATGTGGAGATTCATTCGTAAAATCGATATAACTTTCGACGATGCCGAAGGAATATATGCGACTCTTGGTGCAGACGGGAAATATTCCGGAACCAGAAAGATAGAATCTTATGACATTACCGGGAAATACTCGTTTTACTCATTGCCCGGCACAAAAGCATTATCCGGATTTGTGACGATTGAGTCCGATCGCAGTGACGGAACTCAGTTTGTCCGTAAATACCGTTTCACGGATTGTAAGATTGAGGCAGGCCGTGTGTCTCATATTAGTATTGATTATCTGCATCCGGAAAATCAGGATGGTTCACTTTATGTTCGCAAGGAGGATTTCTTTCGGTTTCGCGCTGATACGATGTTTTTGGCCAGTGAGCCACGTGAGGTCTTTTATGACAGTCGCCGTCGTTCTTTTTATGCGAATGCTCCGTTGCAGGTTTCCATTTCAGACGAACATCAGTTGCTTGTCAAGTTCTTTTCTCCTGTAGGCATTCAGGATGTGAAGATTATGTGCCGCTTTAATAAATTTAGCATGGAGTTCTTCGAACTGGCACATTTCGAGCAGATTTATCCGTTTATGGAAGCGTCATTCCCCTTGCCGGTTGTAGATTCGGAACGGACATTCACTACAAGTAGTGGACGAAAGATAGTGGTGCCTGCACAGCCCGGACTTTCCAATGACGATGTGACGCTTGTTATTCGTACAGAAGACCCGTTTATGAAGAAAATAGAACAGATAGACAGTCGTTGGTTTATACGTTTTTCTTCTTATTCGGCTGACAATGGCCATGCGTATTGGCGTCATATGAATCCGTTATTGTGCCGTCATGGAGTGGCGTTGGCTGTCAATATGGCTTTCATGTTCTCTTCCGAAGAGTTTAATATGGAAATGAACAAATACGAAGGTTTGTTGAAAGACAATGGAGGAAATCCGATCAATCTGGATGCGTTGCGTCAAAGAATCCGTAATCATGGCGGGCTTGTGCTGGGGTGTGTTGCCGGTGTCGGCGGATTAGGTGGAGGCAATACGTACGGCTTGGCTAATTATTGTTATACCGGTGTTTATTTTGATGCGACTCCTCCGGATGCCCATCCGCATAATTATCCCCGTCAGGCCATGTTTCATGAATACGGGCATTGCCTTGGGTATAACCATAGCAGTACGATGACATATGGTGACCAATGGACGGTGTTGTGTGCAACGGTTTTTGTGAACATGGGAAAGAATGGCAAATTGCCGGTATGTTCGAAAGAGATAATAGCACAGTTACCGATGTAATCTGAAATCTTTTTCCTTCTTGCTTATTGCAAGTACAAGAAAAGCCCCGAACCATCACGGTCCAGGGCTTTTTTCATCATTATAAACATGTATATAAGCAATACTAAATTTAAACACGTAAGACATCACGCATACAAACGACGCTAACTGCCCATTATGGGCTGTCAACATTTGCAAATATATATATTTATAGATTAAGAAAGAATATCGCATCGTCACGAGTGAATATTCTGAGTAAAATGATATTAAATCAGTAGTAATTTCAAATGGTTCCGCCATCACAACGAAACGACATTTGTAATAATTTCAATATTAAACATGTCTAACTTTGTACTTTGACAAACTTTCAATTATGACTAAGACTGCAAAGATACGGCTTTTTTAATAAATATGCAATAATTATAATGTCGTAAATTCACTTCCGTCATTCGTAAGGGGGGAGGCTGTTGAGCGGATATTAAATCGGGAAAAAATTCTATGGTTGATAGATGTGATGATTTATAGGTATATGGATTGTGATAGGGATTTGTATGAAAAGATGATTGGATTAGTGCAGAAATATATATCTGCTTACTCTTCTCTTTTATAACTTGAATATTAATATTGAAACTTTTATTTTTCTTATTTTTGGGGTATGAATAAATAATATATTAAAAATAGAACATAGAATGCCAAGAATGGCACTTGTGGTAGTTATTTTAAATCTTTTACTTTGCGTGATTTTATGTGATAAAAAAGAATTTATAATTAACTATGAAGATTATGAAGAAAAGATTGTTGTATTTGTTTATGCTTATTAGTTCGGTGAGTCTATTTATGAGTTGTAGTGACGATGACGATGTGAAATATCCGGTTGACAGTGAACTTGCAGGTGCATATAAAGGAACGATGGATGTATATTATGTGGGAGTATCTACTCCTATTGTTTCTGATATGGTTCAGAAGGTTTATATCTCAAAGGCTTCGGATACTGCTGTAAAACTGGAACTGAGAAACTTTACTATTACCGTAGCAGGTACTGAGCTTCTTATTGGTGACATTACTGTGGATAATTGTGCTTTGGCAAAAAGTGGTGATGCTTATAAGTTCTCCGGCAATCAGACATTAAGTCTTGTTGTGGGATCATGCAATACATCCGTTTCGGGTACAGTTGGTAAGAATGCTGTAGATATGGTTATTGATGTAGATGTAGAAGGCGGAATGAAAGTTAAGGTCAATTATAAAGGTACTAAACTGTCAGGAAGTGAAAACACGGAGGCTAAAATAACCGATTTTACTATTGATGACGAAGTTATAACAGTAGCACCGGTTATTGATGATGCAAAGAGTGCCATTACGTTTAAAGTTAATGATGAGGCTACTGAGGAAGACTTGAAAGCCTTGGTACCAGTCATTGCTGTTTCAGAAAAGGCTACCGTAACTCCGGCAAGTGGTGTTGCTCAGGACTTCTCCGGAGGAAAAAGTGTTGTTTATACTGTAGTTGCTGAAGATGGAACATCAAGAAAGTATACTGCTTCTATTGAAGGTGTTCAGAATATCATGAAATATTCTTTGGATGAATGGTCTGAATTTGATGCAGGTAATAGTTATGAAAATTATTGGACTCCGGAGCCTGCAGGATTCCTGGCTACTTCCAATGGTGGTGCCAAAATGTTGAATGGATCATCTTCGGCAGTAAAAGTAGGCTATCCTGTGATGGAAGAATCTGAAGGATTTAGTGGTAAGGCTGCCAAATTGGTGACATTGGATTCTAGAGCACATGCTTTAGGCAGTATGGCACCTATCACTTCCGGCTCTTTATTTACGGGTACGTTCAGTCTTAATATGCTTGCTCCTTTGAAATCAACCAAATTTGGTATTGCTTATGACAAGGAGCCTAAATTATTAAAAGGCGTATATAAATATAAAGCAGGAACGAACTATATAGATGGTTCTGTCAAACCAGCGCAGGAGGGGCTTAACATTATCGACGAATGTTCTATTGCTGCGGTATTGTACGAAGCAAAAGATGCAGCCGGCAAAGATGTGACACTCACAGGAGTAGATATTAATACTTCAGAATATCGTGTGGCAGAAGCTCGCTTGAAAGATGGTACGGATAAAGATGAATGGACTACATTTGAACTTGCATTTGAGTATTTGCCGGAGAAATCTTATGATAGTACTAAAGAGTATAAGTTAGCCATTATATGTTCTTCCAGTAAGGAAGGTGATAAGTTCAAAGGCGCAGCTAACAGTACGCTGATCGTTGATGAATTGGAGGTTATTGGCGAGTAATGAGATGTATAGCTAGAATAATAGGTTAGTTATATGAAAATTTGAAAACTATAATATCTTGAATATCGAAAAAGGGGGGACTTGAAATCCCTCCTTTTTGGGTATATATTTGTTGAGTATGCTGTAAATATGAACCTTAAAAAGTAGATAAAAACAGTTTTTTTGCAATA
>OGIH01001535.1_pt1 | contig 12250 bp, 10 predicted proteins | sample 1571721 | NCBI WGS metagenome assembly OGIH01 (sample SAMEA2582068, study PRJEB24529) | metagenome | biome: Human gut stool | place: China | collected 2011
AGAAGGCGGAGAAGGACAACGAAGAGGCACGGCAGGGTTAGTACGCCGGACGGAGAAGCATAGCTCCGGCCGCAACGCCCGTAAGGAATAGGTAAGGTTCGACACCTCACCCCATACCCGGGGCTCTTTACGCACCCCGCATTTTTTGCCGCGTAGGGTTATTTGCCCGATCCACCCCGTGCCCGGGGCTGGCTACGCGCCCAGCAGTTTTGCCCGGGTAGAGCCATTTGCCCGATCTACCCACTCCCTCTGCGGGGATTTCCATATCCGGGCCCCGGTTACCGCAACCCGCTAATCCTCCGTCCTCCTGCTGCCCCCAGCCGCACCCCTGGCTCCACACCACAGCCTCCGCCCACCCCGGCTTCGTCCACCCTCCCCGCACTTCCGCACGGCCCCCGCCTATGTATCCGGCACCGCCCACCCTCCAGGCCGTCATACGGTCACGCCCCCATCCGCCTCCGGCTTCCATTTCTCCCATACCTTCGCGGCCTCCTCCCTGCGACGCCCCCGGATCAGGCCCTCCACGTTCCAGTCTCCGCCCGCCCCGGCTCTTCCGACGCCTCGTCCCGACCCAGTGCTGCATACTCCGCAATCAAATGCTTATCTTATAAACATAGGTACGATCCCCTCCCGCATCATTCTACTAATTTTTTAGAAGAAAAATTTGCATATCTAAAAATTTAGTAGTAAACTTGCAACAGGAACTAAAAAAGCGCTTTTTGATATGGATAAGAAATTAACGGAACTCACACGCGGCGAAGAGGAGATCATGCAGATACTCTGGAGGCTGGGCGATGCGGTGGTCAACGAAATCATCGCCCAGACAAAAGAACCCCGCCCGAAATACACCACGGTCGCAACCTTCCTCAAAATCCTCGAAAACAAAGGTTTCGTCAACCACACGCCCGAGGGCAAAAGCCACCGCTACTATCCGGCCGTAAGCCGCGAAGAGTACGCACGCGGGGTCATGTCGTCGGTACTGTCGTCCTATTTCGACGGCTCGCTGGCACAGATGGTCTCGTTCTTCTCGCGCCATGAGGACATCTCGGTCACGGAGATGGAGGAGATTCTCCAAATCATGCAGAACGCCCGCAAATAATCGCCCGCTCCGCCCCAAGCCCTTACGACCATGAAAACGCTGGCCATATATGCCCTCGAAGTCCTCGCATGCAGCGGCGTACTGTTAGCGGCCTACACCATCCTGCTCGACCGCAGGGTGAAATTCCGTTGGTGCCGCCTGTACTTGCTTGCCTCGACGGCCGCAGCCGCACTGATCCCCCTGCTACGCATCCCCGTATGGCCGGGGCAGGTCATCGTGGCGACCCCGACCGTAACTGCGCCCGACCTCGCTGACTGGACGGCCGAAGTGCTGCCCGACGCCGAGGCGCACGCCATCACGCCCGGGCATCTGTGCCTGGGGCTTTACCTGGCAGGTGCAACCCTGATTCTCGGCATCATGTTGTGGCAGATATTCCGTATCCGGCGCCTGCGGCGCGGCGCGGAGGTCACCCGCACGGGCAAATACAGGATCGTGCGCACGCAGCAGGAGATCGCTTCGTTCTCGTTCTTCCGCACAATCTACATATGGGCCGCAACCCCCGCCGCGGAAATGGGGGCGATCCTGGCCCACGAATCGAGCCACATAGCCCACCGCCACTCCCTCGAGCGGATCGTCATGGAAACCATGAAAGCCGCCCTGTGGTGGAACCCCTTCGTATGGATAGCCGCACGGCGGCTGACCGAAGCCGAGGAATTCGAGGCCGACAGCGACGTGCTCACGAGCGGCTACGACAGGGCCGAATACATGCAAACGATCTTCAAGCAGCTTTTCGGTTATAGTCCGGAAATAGCCAACGGGCTGCGTAACTCACTTACTAAAAAACGCTTTAAAATGATGACTACGCAGACAAAAGGCAGGCACAGCCTGCTCCGGCTGGCAGGTACGCTGCCTGCCCTGATAGGGCTTCTGTGCGCATTTTCGTTCACTACGCGCGCCGCAGTGATCGTCGCCCCGACAGCCGGCACAGGTATAGGAACCGCCCCCGGGCTGGAAACACAGAATGCCGGAGATGAAAAAAAGGACAAGACACGCAGCGTGTCGATAGAGGTTCGGAGCAAGGACAAAGGAGCGCTCTCCGGGGCCATCGTACAGGTCATAGGCACGACGCAGGGCACCGTGACCGATACGGACGGGCATGCCGAGATCGCCGTCCCGGGCGGCAGCAAACTCATGATAAGCTATCCCGGCTACGAACCGGCGACGGTCGATACGAAGCAGCATAGCCAAAAGGAGGCCACCGTCGTCGTGTTGCTCCGAACTGAAAACAAGGCCGCAACAAGTTCGTCGGACGAAGGAGCGACCACCACCGAGAAACAGGTCGCCGTAACGGTACTAAAGGATGGCGAACCCCTGCCCGGAGCAGTGATAACGATAAAGGATACGCAAAAGGGCGTTGTCACCGATAAATCGGGACATGCGGAAATCTACGCTCCGCAGGGATCAATACTCACAGTCGCCTACGTCGGTTGCAAACCCCACCTGCTGGAGGTCGGAGAGGCAGCCCGGCAGTTTACCGGGATCACGCTGGAATCCGAAACCCCGGGGACACCGGTGCTTTCGGCCCAGACCGGCAAACCGCTCTGGGTGGTCGACGGAATCAAGGTAAACCCGGATTTCATAAACAAGCTCGATCCGAACCGCATCGAAAACATAACGATTCTCAAAGACCAAGCCTCCGTAGCGACCTACGGGCAACGAGCCCGCAACGGCGTGGTAATCATAACGACCAAAGGATACAGCCCCGCACCGGCCGCATCGGAGCAGAAGGGCATGACCATGACCGGCAGCTTTGCGCAAGATAACGAGCAGCCCTTCCTGATCGCAGAAACGATGCCCTCGTTCCGGGGCGGCGACCTCAACACCTTCCGCGCATGGGTGCAGGAAAATGTGAAATATCCGGCCGAAGCCGTCAAAAACAATATCCAGGGGCGCGTCATATTGTCGTTCGTCGTCGAAAAGGACGGCTCGGTAAGCAATATCCAGATACTTCAGACGCCGGGCAAGGCATTCTCGGAAGAGACGCGGCGCGTCGTCGCAGCTTCGCCCAAATGGAAACCGGGCGAACAGCGCGGCGAAAAGGTGCGTGTGAGATATACGCTGCCCGTTGATTTCAGAATAACTGCTACGGCACAGGACACTAAGACCAGTGAAAACAAAAGTTCCGGGGAAGAACCGTTCCTGGTGGTGGATACCCCGCCGCAATTCAACGGCGGCGACATCGGCGAGTTTCGCCGGTGGGTACAAATGAACGTGAAATACCCGGCGGAAGCCCTCGGCAAAAACATTTACGGGAAAGTCCTGGTCACGTTCGTCATCGAGAAGGACGGCTCGGTGGGCAATGCCGAAATATTCAAATCGCCCGATAAATCCCTTGCGGACGAGGTACTGCGCGTCATCGGCAAATCCCCGAAATGGACGCCCGGCAAACAGCGCGGAGAGGCCGTACGCGTAAAATTCGGCATGCCGGTAGACTTCGCTGTCCAGACATCCGAAGGCATCCTCCACGACAAGGACACCGCACAGCGGGAAGGTGACATGGAAGAGATTTTAGTAGTCGGCTATGGCACCCAAAAAAAGTAGGCTTTCCGAAGCATCGCACCAACCATAAGCAGCAAACGGCGTCCACCCCGAGTTCAGTGGACGCCGTTTGTATTTAATACGGGGCGGAACCGGAGCCGTTTGCCGCCGGGCGGCGCAGCAATTCTCCGAAACAGCATCACCCGTGCAGGCAGGGCGTAATTCCCGGCCCCCGTTTACCGGACAATGGCATGACCTTCCGGTGGGGCCGCACCGGGCGCGCTGCACAAAAACGGCTACTCCTTCCCGAGCAGCGCCATGACCCGCCGGGCGAGTTGCGTGTTGTCCATTATCCCAGCAATATGCCCCGCACCCGTACCATAAAGGTAAACGGGGACGTAGGTCGCCGTGTGGCTTTTGGATCCGAAAACATATCGGATACCGCTCTCGGAGCGGGTAAAATCACCGTCGCAGCTCGGGATGGCGAGCCCCCCGGTTTCATGGTCGGCCGTCACTACGACCAGCGTCCCCGGCGTGCGGTCGGCAAAGTCCATCGCCGCAGCCACGGCACGCTCGAAATCGCGCATTTCGGCCAGTATCTTCTCCGCATCGTTACCATGCGACGCACCGTCGATTAGCGAGCCCTCGACCATCAGCACAAAGCCGCGGCCGACGGAATCGGCATTATGGGAGAGTATTTCCAGTGCCTTCTGCGTGGCGCAGCGCAGGTAATCTTCGCGCCGGATCGTCTTCGGGATATTTTCATCGGTCACGGCACACAGCAACCGTCCCGCACGAACGGGCTCCGCCTCTTCGAGCGAACCGGCGACCGCATAGCCGCGGCGGCCGAACGCATCGCGATACGAACCGCCCTCGGGGGACTCCTTTTCGAGCCGCCTGCCGGCACCTATGAGCACGTCGATATTGCTCGCCAGCAGGTCGCGCGTAATGGCCTTTTCGTCGCCCCGATCCGGAACATGCGCGTAAAATGCAGCAGGGGTGGCATGCTGGAGATGGCATTTCACGGCAATCCCCGCAGGCATCCCTTCGGCCACCGCCCACTCGATGAGCGACTGCAGACGCCCGCCCCGGGGATCCAGCCCCAACGTACCGTTATTGGTCTTGCTCCCGCATGCCAGCGCCGTCCCCGCAGCCGCGGAATCCGTCACCCGGTTGTTGGCCGAATAGGTCGAGATCAGGGCAATACCTTGAGCCCGGTCGAAAGCCGTCGGGGCATAGCCGCCTTCGACGGCGAGCATCGAAACATGCGCCAGGCCCATGCCGTCGCCGATCATATAAATCACATTGCGGACACTGTCGGCGGGTTCCGCAGCCGCTGCGCGGCCTGCACCGAGCAGGCACAACGCCAGAAACAAAAATGCTTTCTTCATATCCTCGTGCAAAGATAACAGGAATCTGCCAACTTTTTACTACATTTACACCACTTTAACCACCTTGCAACATGGATGTAAAGATCGCCCCCGACTGGAAAGAGCTGCTCTCTCCCGAATTCGAGAAACCTTATTTCGCCGCCCTTACGCAATTCGTACGGCAGGAATATGCCACGCACCGCATCTACCCGCGCGGCAGCAATATCTTCCGGGCCTTCGACAAATGCCCCTTCGACAAACTGAAGGTCGTCATCATCGGCCAGGATCCCTACCACGGCCCCGGACAGGCCAACGGGCTCTGCTTCTCGGTAGGCGACGGCGTGCCGTTCCCGCCCTCGTTGCAAAACATCTTCAAGGAGGTTTCCGACGACACCGGGACACCCATCCCCCCGACGGGCAACCTCAACCGCTGGGCCGAGCAGGGAGTACTGCTCCTGAACGCCGTGCTGACCGTCCGCGCCCACGAGGCAGCCTCGCACGCCGGGCATGGGTGGGAAACCTTCACCGACGCCGTGGTACGCGCCATCGCCCAGCGCAAGCAGGGTATCGTCTACATGCTCTGGGGCAGCTATGCACAGAAAAAAGGCGCCATCGCCGACCCGCAGCGCAACTGCATACTCAAGGCCGTGCATCCCTCGCCGCTGTCGGTCTACCGCGGGTTCTTCGGCTGCCGCCATTTCTCGCGCGCCAACGAATACCTCCGCAGCGTGGGGCAGGAACCCATCGTGTGGTAAATCCGGGATAGCCCCGCGCCCACAAACCGAAACGATGGCCACAAAAGAGATACGCACCGATTCCCTGCGGGCATGGCTGCTTGCGGCACGTCCCAAGACACTGACCGGAGCCGCCGTCCCGGTGATGCTGGGCTGCGGCCTTGCGGCGGCGGACGGCGGGTTCGTCCTCTTGCCCGCGGTACTCTGCTTCGCATTCGCCTTGCTGATGCAGATCGACGCCAACCTGATAAACGACCTGTGGGATTACCTGAAAGGATCCGACGGAGAAGACCGCCTCGGGCCTGAACGCGCCTGCGCCCAGGGGTGGATCACCCCGAAGTCCATGCGGCTGGGCATCGCCGCAACCACACTCGCCGCCTGCGCCGCGGGCTGCGGGCTCATCGCCTACGGGGGCTGGTGGCTCATCGCCGTCGGCGCCGCCTGCGTCCTCTTCGCATTCCTCTACACGGCCGGGCCTTACCCGCTGGCCTACCACGGCTGGGGCGACATGCTCGTATTGCTTTTCTTCGGATTCGTCCCCGTCGGCTGCACGTACTACGTCCTCTGCGGCGGCTGGACATGGCAGGTGGCGGTCGTCGCGGCAGCCTGCGGCCTGGTGATCGACACACTGCTGATGGTCAACAACTACCGTGACCGCGAACAGGATGCCCGCAGCGGCAAACGGACGCTCGTCGTCCGCCTGGGCGAACGGGCAGGACAACGGCTCTACCTGCTGTCGGGATTCGCGGCCGCAGCGCTCTGCCTCGGGCTTTGGGGCGACGGGCGGACATGGGCGGCACTCCTGCCGCTGCTCTACCTGCCGCCGCATGTCGCTGCATGGCGCCGCATGGTACGGATCGGCCGCGGCCGCGAACTGAACGCCGTCCTGGGCGCCACGTCACGCAATATCCTGTTGTTCGGCCTGCTGCTCACGCTCGGATTGTTGCTGTAAAGGGAAGCGAAAGGCACAAAAAAATCCCGGACTAACTGATTTAGTCCGGGATTTTACGATCACAATACCGTTTACCCAAGGTAGGATTTCAGCAGTTTCGACCGCGACGAGTGGCGCAGGCGGCGGATCGCCTTCTCCTTGATCTGGCGCACGCGTTCGCGCGTCAGGTCGAATTTCTCGCCGATCTCCTCGAGGGTCATCTCCGACGTCCCGATACCGAAGAAATACTTGATGATGTCGCGCTCACGTTCCGTAAGGGTCTCGAGCGCACGGTCGACCTCGGTCGAAAGCGACTCGTTGATCAGCCCCCTGTCGGCATTGGGCGAATCGGGGTTCACCAGCACGTCGAGCAGCGAGTTGTCCTCGCCGTCGGCGAACGGAGCATCGACCGAGACGTGGCGGCCGGCGACACGCAGCGTGTCGGTGACCTTCTCCTTGGGGAGTTCCAGCTCCGTGGCCAGTTCCTCGGGCGACGGGGTGCGCTCATGCTCCTGCTCGAAGCGGGCGAACGCCTTGTTGATCTTGTTGAGCGACCCCACCTGGTTGAGCGGCAGGCGCACGATGCGCGACTGCTCGGCCAAAGCCTGAAGGATCGACTGGCGAATCCACCATACGGCATACGAGATGAATTTGAAACCGCGGGTTTCGTCGAACTTCTCGGCAGCCTTGATAAGGCCCAGGTTACCTTCGTTGATCAGGTCGGGAAGGCTCAGTCCCTGGTTCTGGTATTGCTTGGCTACGGAGACCACGAAGCGCAGATTGGCTTTGGTCAGTTTCTCCAGGGCTTCCTGGTCTCCCTTCTTGATTCGTTGGGCGAGTTCCACCTCCTCTTCGACCGTGATGAGCTCCTCCTTGCCGATCTCCTGCAAGTACTTGTCCAGCGAAGCGCTCTCGCGGTTGGTGATGGACTTGGTAATCTTTAATTGACGCATGTTCTTATTTAACTTCCTAAAAAATTAGCTTCTCAAACAAAACCCGCCCGGGTCGTCCTGCTATTCCACAAGCACGTAGCTTGCAGCACGGCCGTTGGGATAGATACCGTCGATCGAACGCACCTTGTCGGTCATGCGCTCCATGTCGGAGAGCGAGTAGACCGGACGGTCGTTGATGTGGGTAATCACAAATCCCTGCTTAACGCGGGCGCGGGCCAGAATTCCGTCGGCCTTGATGCCGACCACCTGCACGCCGCCCTTGATATCGAGCTCACGGCAGAGTTTGGCGCCCGCATCGGCGAACTTACCTCCGAGAACCTCGACCATATCGACGTCTTCTTTGGTAATTAATTCCGTTTTACCTGCTTTATTACGCAATGTAACGTCAATTTGTTTCACCTTGCCGTCTCTTTTTACCGATAATTTAACCTTATCGTTGGGTCGGCGGCGACCGATCTGCTCGGAGAGCGTCGCATTGTCGTTGATCTTCACGCCGTCGATGTCCAGGATGACGTCGCCCTTGCGGATACCGGCCTCCGAAGCCGAACCGCCTTCGACGACGCTGCTGACATAGGCGCCGCCCAGTTCCTTGATGCCGGTCTCCTCACCCATGTTGTCGATGAAGTCCTGGTCGACGATGCCATAGCGGATTCCCAGCAGCGCACGCTGCACGATGCCGTACTCCTTCAGGTCGACGACCACCTTGCGGACGATCGACTCGGGGATGGCGAACGAATAACCCACGTAGCTGCCCGTCTGCGATTTGATCAGCGTGTTGATACCCACCAGTTCGCCGTGCGTATTGACCAGCGCACCGCCCGAATTGCCCGGGTTCACCGCGGCATCGGTCTGGATGAAAGCCTCGATGCTGAAATCGTTGGGAATCACGCCCAGGTTACGCGCCTTGGCGCTCACGATGCCGGCCGTGATGGTCGATTGCAGGTCGAAAGGCGAACCGATCGCCAGCACCCACTCGCCCAGGCGCAGTGCGTCCGACGAACCGAACGGCACGGTCGGCAGGTCGGCGGCCTCGATTTTCAGCAGCGCAAGGTCGGTCGCCGAGTCCTTGCCGATGAGCTTGGCCTCGAACGTGCGGCCGTCGTTGAGTTTCACCTTGAGCTTCGAGGCCCCGTCCACGACGTGGTTGTTGGTGACGATATAACCGTCCTCGGAGATGATGACACCCGAACCGCCGGCACGCTGCTCGCGGAACTGCGGCCCTTCGTCATACCCCTGCGGGATGCCGAAGAACTCCAGGAACGGGTCGTAACCCCGGCGCCGGGGCATCTCTACCTGCTGTACGGCCTCGATGTTGACGACGGCTTTCACCGCGTTCTCGGCGGCGTACGTCAGGTCGGGGTACTGCTCGGCCTGGTATGACGTAAAATGTGTTCCCAGCGCGGGCGTACGTTCCACCTCACGCTCGATGTATTGCACCGAACCCTCGCGGGGCGCGGCAACTTTCCAAGCCGTAAATCCGCCCGCTGCGACCGACACGGCAACTACTCCTAAAATTAAAAATGCCTTTTTCATAATCACTAATTGGTTCAATAAATTAATCAGAGGCAACTTCCGCCATAGGCTATTAATTTTTTTATTTCGTAGGACAAACGAACTAAAACGTCCGGTTAGTATGCGGATATAGGCAAAAATCGGGACATCCGCGCCGAATGTCCCGATCTGCCGTGTCCCGGAGCGTTACAGCCCGAACTCTTTACGGATGCAATCCACCGCGTCGAGCTTCTCCCATCCGAAATACTCGATCTCGCGTTCCACTTCGCGGCCGTTCTCCCAGACCTTCTCGACCTGCTTATAAGGACGGTTGCCGAAATGCCCGTAGGAAGCCGTAGCCTCGAAGATCGGGTTCTTCAGCCCGAAGCGTTTCACGATCGCGGCGGGGCGCAGGTCGAAAAGCCTGCCGATGCGGCGGGCGATTTCGCCGTCGGTCATCCCCTCCAGCGCCGCGGGGCGGGGCGAACGATAGGTGTCTACGTAGATCGACAGCGGCTGGGCGATGCCGATGGCATAGGATAACTCGACGAGCACTTCGTCGGCGACGCCTGCCGCCACCAGGTTCTTGGCGATATGCCGGGCAGCATAGGCCGCCGAGCGGTCTACCTTCGACGAGTCCTTGCCCGAAAATGCCCCGCCGCCGTGTGCGCCGCGGCCACCGTAGGTATCGACGATGATCTTGCGCCCCGTGAGGCCGGTGTCGCCGTGGGGGCCGCCGATCACGAATTTGCCCGTGGGATTCACGTGCAGGATGTAATCGTCGCCGATCAGACCGGCCAGCTTGTCGCCGGCCCGCTCCAGGCGCGCCTTGACGCGCGGGATGAGGATCGTGCGCACATCCTCGCGGATGCGCTCCTGCATCCGCTCCTCGGCCTCTTTCTCCGTGAGGCCGTTGCCGGGCAGGATGAACTCGTCGTGCTGCGTCGACACCACGATGGTATGCACACGCAGCGGTTTGTTCGTCTGTTCGTCATACTCGATCGTCACCTGCGACTTGGAATCGGGACGCAGGTAGGTCATCGCCTCGCCTTCACGGCGGATGACGGCCAGCTCCTTGAGGATGACGTGCGAGAGGATCAGCGTCGCAGGCATCATCTCGCGGGTTTCGTTGCAGGCATAGCCGAACATGATGCCCTGGTCGCCGGCGCCCTGGTCTTCCTCGGCGGCACGCACGACGCCCTGGTTGATGTCGGACGACTGCTCGTGGATGGCCGACAAGATACCGCACGAATTGCAGTCGAACTGATACTCGCTCTTCGTGTAGCCGATGCGGTTGATGACGCGGCGCGCCACGCCCTGCACGTCGACATACGCATCCGAGCGCACCTCACCCGCCACGACCACCAGTCCGGTGGTGCACAGCGTTTCGCAGGCGACCTTCGAATTGGCATCACGACGCAGGAATTCGTCGAGGATGGCGTCGGAAATCTGGTCTGAAACTTTATCGGGGTGCCCCTCGGACACCGATTCCGATGTAAACAAAAAGCCCATTTTCATACATTTTTAATGGTTAAACGTATAAAATGGGAAAAATTGGCTGTTGGAATAAAAAATAAGCTGTTTTAGCAATTTTTTACTGTGGTTGCAATCAGTCAAATCTTTCCACATTTTCCCGCTTGACAGACGGGACTGCAAAGATACGCAGGATTTTCACAATATGCAAAAAAAACATACCTTTGCATCCGACAATTCTTAACACACCGTATATGAAAAGATTTTTCCTCGCCGCACTGCTCCTGTGCGCCGCCGTGGCCTTCACGGGCTGCGACAACGATGACGACGACCTGTACGACACGCTCTCGGGAAGAGTCTGGGCGGGCGACCTGGGATTCTACCAGGACGGACGCATCCCTCTGGACAGCTATGTCTATTTCGGGGCGGACGGCTTCGGCACCGACGAGCTCCGCTACGCCGACACGGGGCGCTACCTCGACACGCTCAACATCCAGTGGGACGCCTACGACGACAAAATCTACATCAGCTACGGGCGGGCCGATTACCCGCGCGAACTGCGCAACGTATACATCCGCCGGGGCAGGCTGACAGGCGAACTTTTCATCGACGGGCAATACTACGACCGGATCACGCTCTACATGCAGTAATACAGCGGCACCTAATTATATATATAGTGCTCCCCGGATCCTTGCTGAATCCGGGGAGCGTTTTTATGCAATAGGGTCTTGCCCGGAAAAACCCGGACAGGCCACGATTCCGGGCTGCGCCCGACAGAAACGATCCCGGCAGGTTCCGGACTGCGGAATTCCGGTGCGACGACCGCCTTGCAAACAAGGCCCCGAATATGATTTCGGGGCCTTGTCCATTGTGTAATTCGGGCTCTCCGCACATTCGGGCGCGGGGAACCCGGGCGATTATTTACCGAGCAGCTTCTTGACCTCCGCAGCCACCGTGGCACCATTATAGCCGAACTTCTCGTCGAGCACCGTGTAGGGAGCCGACCAGCCGAAATGGTCGAGACCGTGGATCACGCCGTTCTCGCCCACCAGTCCCCGGAGATTGACCGGAAGACCCGAAGTCATGCCGTAGCGCGCAACGCCCGCAGGCAGCACGCTCTCCTGGTACGAACGGGGCTGGTCGCGGAACAGTCCCTCGCTCGGGACGTTCACCACGCGGACCGGAATGCCCTCGGCGGCCAGCAGTTCGGCGCCTTCGACCAGCGTTGCGACCTCCGAACCCGTGGCGATCAGCACCGCGGCGGGTTTGGCGGCATCCATCACCACATAACCGCCCTTGGCGACCTGCGCAGCCTCCTCGCGGCGGATGGCGCCCAGCGTCGGCAGGGGCTTGATGTTCTGGCGCGACAGCACGAGCGCCACGGGGCGGTGCTCCTCGACGGCCAGTTTCCACGCCATGACGGTCTCATCGCCGTCGGCCGGACGCAGCACGAGCATCGAACGCTCGTCGTGGTGGTTGCGCAGGTGCTCCATCAGGCGGATCTGCGCCTCGTGCTCCACGGGCTGGTGCGTCGGGCCGTCCTCGCCCACGCGGAACGAGTCGTGCGTCCAGACGTAGACCACATGCAGGCGCATCAGCGCCGAGAGGCGCACGGCGGGCTTCATATAATCGGAGAAGACGAAGAACGTGCCGCAGACGGGGATCACGCCGCCGTGCAGCGCCATGCCGTTCGCAACGCAGGCCATCGTCAGCTCCGAGAC
>OGIH01001537.1_pt1 | contig 12240 bp, 5 predicted proteins | sample 1571721 | NCBI WGS metagenome assembly OGIH01 (sample SAMEA2582068, study PRJEB24529) | metagenome | biome: Human gut stool | place: China | collected 2011
TATTATCGTACATAAAGAAGTACAATTTTTCTATAATCCCTTATTGACCAACAGATAATAGACTAACGCCCAGTCCTGATCATTCGCATAAGGATCGTAAAATTCCGCCTTCACACCGTCAATCTTATAGGGATACATATAAGCACAAGACGCCTTCCCATCTTCGAAGAAAAGACAGAGATTATTCCTCACTACATTTTCCGCACGCTTCTGATAAGAGCTATCACCGGTACATAACGCATAGTAATAATACACCGCACCGGTTATCGTACTCCAATAATGGGGAAAAGTATCACCAAACAGTTCACGTTTGCCAAACCAATGCCCATCCCAATGACGAATCGCAACTTCATTCAGATGGTAGCTGGGTTGGAAACCATTGAATGCTTCCAGTACAGGCATTTGCCGTTTCACTTCATCCAGATATTTCTGACTGCCTGTCTCCAGATAGAGTTGTGCAAGGAACTGGATGGCAGGAGCTACAATGCTTTGCTCATAATTTACCTCATGCGCAGGGTAATTCAAACCATTCTTTACAAACACATCACCTGTCTTTATAAAATCGTTCCGCAAATCCGTGTATTCTTTCTTCATTCCGGCTTCTTTCAGGCTTTGCAGTCCCAACCGAACAGGAATGCCTATTGCATAAAAGCCATAACCAAACTGCTGGAACATAGATTTCAGAGTCTTATAGCCATCAGTCACAAATTGCTTGTCGCCAGTCACTTTATACATCTGAAAATAGAGTTCTGCCACCCACATATAATTATACCCACGGTTGCGATTCTTCTGGTCTACACTCGAATAGGTTACGTAATTATCCGTTTGCAGTTTTCGGCGTACAAAATTAGCATACCTCAAAAGAGATTGCTTTAATTCCGGGTCTTTAGTCAGTAAATACTGTTTTGCCAGTAATACCCCCATGCCCAGACGTTCCGCTCCTTCATCGCGATCCACCGGATTACAGTTTGGCCTATCATTCAGATAAATGCTATCACCTTCATTATCATAAACCATATAAGCCCCATCACGCAAATCAGACGGATTGTTCATCTGTTGACGGGTACGAATAAAATCGACACGTTTTCGGATTAAATCAGCCGTATTGTTGATGACCAGACAGTCTGCATGAGTTTGCTTATTTCCATTGTAATAGAAATCAAAACGTACCTCACCAGCCTGTTCCATCGGTACTTCTACGAAACAAAGATTCCCTTCCTGCTTTACGGGGACAGGTACTCCATTCATTTTAGCGGTACACGCTTCTAAAGGTTCCAGACTCCGACATTCCACACGGGCTTTCTCTCCTTTCTCAAACACATATTTATTGCAAGATACAAGTACACTCCCTTTTTCCAGAAGCTTACGGCGGAAATCATCATTCCCATTATGAGCAAAAATATGCCACTCCAGTGAATAGCTTTCTCCCGGCTTCAACAATAAATCCGGCAGATCCAATGCAATGATACCTCTTGTCTGTGAGTTTGCTTTTTTACGTCCACGTTCCCAGATTTCATAGTTCCTGATAGCTCCGTTCGTCACCACCAGTCCCAGATGGGGAGTAAAAGTTCCCATACGGATAGCATTGACATAGGCAGCACTTCCCCCTTTCCAAATATGCGTATGAGCACGGGAATTAATGCATTGTTGTGCATCCGGATAATTATCATTGAAAGGAGTATAAATACCAATGTCATATAAAGAGACCGGTTCTGTCCCCTTATTCGTAAAGGTATATCCTTCTATTAAATCACCTTGAACCAGTTTCCGCCTTACCTGAACACAAATATCATTCTCACGATACATTACATTCATACCGTCAGCACTAATATTAACAGGAGTTTTCCATTCGCTTTTTATGCTTTCCCGTCCTTTAGTTATGGTAAAATAGCCTAATCCCCAGCCATAATTTTCCTTCACCCAAGCATATTGGGGACCATCAACTTTGACGAGCCAATTCATATCACGTTCATCACCTCTTATTTTCAGCTCACTTATTGCTCCGGTTGAAGGATTAACTTTCAACTCAACAGGGAGATTTTCAGCAGATGAAAAAACAGATGTAGTTAAAGGGCAAAAAAGAAAAAAAACACCAAGCAGCACTATACTCATGCTGCTTGATTTTAAGTTAGATGTTTTCATAGATTAATCGTTTTTACTAATTCAACTGATACATTTCTATCTGATCAATCACTACTCCTTCATCAAGTGCTTTTATAGTCAAATTGTGGTTCTTCCTCTTTTTAACCGGAAGAACCACCCGTCTGATAGCCTGATTGCGCAAAACATTCTCTTTCCATTCCTCACTACGTCCCTGAGTTTCGTAAGAAACTGTCTGAGCATTCTTTTTATCTATCGAAACAGAAAAGCGTAACTGTCCTCCATGTATAGGATGGTTTGGTAATAACCGGATTTCAACTTCTACAGAATCACCGGGACATTCGCCAAAATCAAAAGACAATTCTTTGTTCTTTTCAAGCATTACAGCCTTTTCTTCATAACCAAGTCCCTCACAAGACACTGCATCACCTGCCGAATATTCCGCTCCATTCCATTTATATAAACCCGGGGAATCCTCTAACATAGGTGTTTCGACCGATGATCTGTCTACCGGCTCAAATACTGGCAATCTACGCGGCTGATGATCCATCATACGGTGCCACTTACCATTATTACGTATACCTATATTATATATGCGGGTCAGTGAAGCAATACTATCATAAGCAACATCACTTTTATTCCAGTTCATCTCCCCATGACGGGCAAACTGTGCATAAAGCATTTTCTTATTCATTTCAGCAGTAGCCTGTACCGGATATTTTATCAATTGGAAATAAGCATCCTGTCTATCCTGTTGAATTCGTGAAGCCAACTTTTCTACTTTGTCCGAAATGACTTGGTAATCTTCAAGACGCTTATTTATGTACGACCTACTCCAAGGCATATCTTTCACAATCCGGTATGCATTCGTATGGTATTCTTCTTCACGGGTATTTCCCATAAATTCCGGTTTACGGATATAGGACAAACGATAATGTTCCATCATAACCGGCAAGAGGTCTTCACCTATAGCTTCTCCAAACTCACGCTTCAGAAAATTACATAAATGACCAGACACACCTTCTTCGATAACCTGATCGATATTCCATGCCATATCCAAGAATAGCTCTGTCTGATACTCTATCGGCTTGATATCTCCTACATTCAATATCCATATTTTTTGTATGCCACAATCATAAGCCTCTTTCATCTGTTGATATAGCAAAGCCGGACTAAACGTTCCTAACCAAAGGTAATCGTGTGGACGCCCCCAATATGAAACATGGTAATAAACTCCATTTCCTCCTTTACGAGTACGCTCTACTTCCGTCGGAAAATGCTTTATATAGCCATAATTATCATCACACCACATGAGTGTTACATCCTCAGGAACTTCCAGCCCGGCACGATAAATATCGAGCACTTCTTTATAAGGGATAAAAACTTGTGGAATAGCCTCAACATCTTTATTCACATATTTTCGTAATAAATCACGTTGATCTTTCAACACACGTTCCAACACAGCTTTCTGTTCTTCCACTGTTTTAGCACCTTGCATCTGTCCATCATGCACACCACGCATGCCAACCGTATATAAAATTTCCTGCCCCGAAACTTCCTTAAGCCGTTCTTCCCAAAAATGACATACCGAACTACTATTTTTCACATAGTCGTAATCACCTTTTCCTCTTCGGCTCCACTCACCGGCAGTACTACAAGCCATAGGTTCACAATGAGACCCACCTATATAAATACCAAACTTTTCTGCAGCTTCCCTATTTCCGGGAGTAAGGAAAAATGGAACCGAACATTCGTGCATGGCAGGCCAGTATGTATTAGCTCGCAGACGGAGCAACAATTCAAAAATACGTTCATTTGTTTGTGGCCCTATGCGTCCGGGTTTATACCACGGCTCATAATTCAAACTACTCCAAGGCATCAATCCCCAATCTTCATCATTAATAAAGATACCACGGTATTCTACCGAAGGAGACTGCACCATCTTATAATCGGCAGCTAAGTGAAAAGCCTCTTTCTTCTCAGGTGTTACGTCTGCCCACCATTCCCAAGGAGATACTCCTATCAAACGGGACAATTCCATTATACCATAGGCAGTGCCATGTGAATCACTTCCTGCAACCAACAACCTTCCACCCGGCAATACTGATATGAGAAAAGCCTGATTCTTACTCTTTAAGTCTGATATATCCACTCCGGTAGCGGCTATTAAAGGACTTTTATCAACTGTACCTACAATAATTCCGCCATGGTTAACACTAATAGTAGCAGGAGCAGAAAATACAGTTTCATAATCACGTGCAAATAACTGTAAAGCAGTTTGTACCACCTTCTCTTCCGTATTATCACAAGCCACTGTTACCGATTGACCAGAACGGAGACTGAATTGTGCACTACAAATCTGCGTAACCCCAAGAAACAATAAGCCTAAAATACCTATCTTCATATATTGTATTTTTTTCAAAAGTAATAAATATCATCTATAGTCACAAAAGTATTGTCACTTCCATAGATTGTTTTTGATTTATCCGTCCACACAGGTTTTATACCTGTTACTTCAACCAATAATGTATAATTACCTTTCTCCATTTCCGGCGTCATAATACGGATTGCCTTTTCTGAATATTTGCTATAAAAATCCACTAACGAAGAATATACTGTATCCTTCTTCGCATTCAATACACTCACTCGGGCATATCCGCTATGGCAATCAGATTTCCCGACAACTGCTACATGAGTCCCTCTGAAAGGTACAGCTAATACACTGCCTTTTGCATTTGAGACAAAACATCCTCTGTTTTCAGTCCAGCCCACAGCAGGTTTTATGTTTTTCATAGATACCCGCTTTCCTTTACGAAGTATATCCACCGGCTTCAAGGTATTAAAGTCCCAACACTGCCAATATTCAGGAATAGATAACTTTGTCCCATTAACTTGCATCGGCATCCAAACGTATGTAGCGGCTGAAGCTTGATGAGGATATGACCATCTATCTCCCATAAACATAGGTATGGTATCATTCCCCCTCTTCAAGGGAAAAACGAAAGTACTCTGAGAATTATAAGTCAAAGTTCCTTCAGGACAGAACAAGCCTTGCTTTGTCCAAGGGCCTTCTATTTTCGGGGCCGTGAAATAAAAGTTATCATTCTTCTCCCAACTGGTCAGATTAGAATAAAGCATATAATAAATGCCGTCTTTCTTGAACATAGCAGGTGATTCACCTGAGCCTTTCACATGCGCAACTTCCATCTCTATTGATTGGTAATCATCACTCAACCGATATATCGGTCCATGATGAATCAGCAAATATCCTTTGCCATCCGTATCTTGGAAAGTTCCCATATCCCAACGCTGAACAGGTTTTCCCTGATAAAGTAACGGTCCCTGCAACTGATATTCGCCATTAATGGTTTTACAGGTGGCATACCCGATATAAGGGTCTTTGTATCCCATATCATCAGCATGCATAAACATTACAAACTCACCAGTAGAAGGGCATTTCATTACTTTCACACGTTCACCTACACGATTAGGTCCTAATATGCCATCCGGTTGCACGGTCAGGACTACCCGCTCGAACTTCCAGTTAACCAAATCATCCGAAGAGTAGCAGGAAAATCCCGGAAAAGCATTGCTTTCATCTGATTTCCACTCACCAAACAGATAATACCTCCCCTTTTCTTCTACAATGCAAGCACCATGCGCATTGACAATATTGCCATGATCATCAAACCACGGCATGCCATTTCGAATAACCTTCTCCATATTTTGGGCAGAGCAATATATCCCCTCTCCTATTCCTCCAATGAGGAGCCACACTAATAATACATATTTCATATACCTTATCAATTTCTTAAAAAATAAAAACTAATATCTATTCACGCCATTACACAAGTTGAAATCAAACAGAATTTCATCATCAGTCTGCTTTACCAACCAATCTACTTCTGTTACATAAAGAATGTATAAATAAGAGGGAATATAGAAACTCCCTCTTAAATTATATGGAAAAACAATCTTACTTGTCTGTCATTTACTTTTCTGCTGCCATATCCGCAGTGGTAGGCCAATATGGATTCTGATAAATCGGAGAAGTTTCAATATTCTTACCATCAGTAGATGTTATTTGGAACTGATCAATACGAATCGGATCAAGATAATGAGCCATTTTCCAAACAAAACCCTCATAGGCCAACTGGTTAGCAGTTTTACGATATGGAAGCAGATATTCGCTATCGTTGGGTGAAGACACATTTGCTTTGTCAGTGCCATAGACAAGTGTAGTATTACCTTTTGAGTCATCATACCAACGTTCCATAGGTGTATTCCAAAGATGCATACCTCCGGGAACATAAGGCGTAACCGTCATCTGATCCATTGCTCTCCACCGACATAAGTCCATCCAGCGAAGACCTTCGGATATATATTCGCAGCGACGTTCACGGCGAATATTATACAAAGTCTTATCTGTCAAAATCTTCCCTGCCGAATAAGCTCCCCAATCATTCTCAGCTTCCTTATTCAAATCAGTAGCAGCAATAGTAGCATCAATATTATCACTAACTAAAGCACGGCGACGAAGAAGTTGCCAATATTCACGGGCTGTATTATCTAAAGTCTGATTACGTTCATAGCTGGCTTCCATATAATTCAATAAAGCTTCAGAAGCACGATAGATAGGGATACCGAGGAAACACTTGTTCTGAACCAGATATTTACCATCCCACGCTCCACCTTTACGCAGTGCATAACCGGTAGTATAGGCGTACTGTGAAGCTCCATCTGTAATCTTGGGATACGGTTCATCCAACCAAATATTAGTAAGTCCTGTCACACTTTCAATCAATACATTCTTTTGTCCCGGCTCTTTCAGAAAAACAGTCAAGCGACTATCACGATTAGTACGCACATCGGCAATCGTTTTATCACCCATATAATAACCATCACCATCTGCATAGGTACCATGCGCATAAACTGGCAAGCCATCCTCCATAAGAAAATTCTGCACAAAAGCACGCGTCACACCAACTCCCCAATTACCTTCATCTGCTGCTAAAGCAATATCATGTCCACTTCCCAGTCCTTGTACATATTGACGCCACATCAACACCTCTTTTACACCTGACAAATCTTCCTGACCAAACATAGCAAAGTAAGGATTCTCTGTAGTTGCTAAATCTTGCTTCACAATACCTGTATTTTCAGTCAAGCTAGATTTATACTTTTCTGCCACTTCTTTAGAAGCACTCATAGCCTCTTCAAAAAACCAATTGATTTCATTATCAATACTTCCACTCGGATTCTGATAATTGGCATTATATTCTTTCGTCTTACCCGGCCAACCTTCTCCATTGGGAACAAACGCTGAGCCCTTGAAATATTTCAGCCAGGTAGCCTCGAACAATGCTACACGCGATTTGAGCAACAAAGCTACATCCCGCTTGATACGTGATGCGTGAAAATCTTTTCCATCCATCAAAATAGCAGCTTTATCTAGATCAGAAAGAATAAAACGTGCAACCTCATTACGCGGCGAACGCTTAGCAGCATCAGTCAGTATTTCCATATTATCCGTTAAAGGATCAGTTACGATAGGATAGTCACCAAATGCCTGGTAACGCTTAAAGTACTCCAATGCACGCAAAGTATACAACTCACCTATATAATGACGAATACTTTTCAAATCACCCGAGATAGTATTGCCTGATCCGTTTAAATCTTCACCAAAACGTGGCAAAACATTCGCAAAAAAGAAATTTAAATGATAGATATTGGTAAAAGACCAATCACCAGAAGAATTAGGAACTCTCCATTCACCCGTACAAAAATAGCTAGGTGCGCTCTGGGAAATCTGATTATCTGTACCTTTATCATTTGCATAAAAGCCATAAGAATTTCCAGAGTTTCCAGGTAAGATACTGGAATAATACTTATCAGCATATGCTTGTAAGTGTGAGACATCTGTAAAAAAAGTTTCAGGTGCAAGTTCTGAAGTTGGTTCCCTATCAAGGAAATCATCACATGATATCATTGCACTACTCAAAGCTGTAGCTATCAATGCTAAAAATATATTTTTTGTTTTCATGATTTTATTATCAAATTAAAAGGTTACACTTAAACCAAATGACCAAGTGGAAGATAAGGGGTACGCGTTACCACCCCAACCACCAACACAGGTTTCAGGATCAAAGATTGAAGATAAAGAGGTAAATGTCAAAAGATTCTCACCTGACACAAATACGCGACAATTGGAAATACCTACTTTTTCAACTACAGACTTCGGTAATGAATAACCTAATTGTAGATTCTTCAAACGCATATATCCTGCATTTTGCATATAACGACTTTGTTTTTCTTGATTTTTAGCTCCAAAGCTCGTTTTATCAGAATCTTTCGAAGTGATAGGACGTGGATAATATGAATCTAAGTTAACTGGTAATTCATAACCTGCCAACCCTATCGGCTGATCCCGAAAATAATCATTATGCTGTTCCAGACCAATAGTATACCATTTAGAATAGCCACCACGAACACCCCAGAAATAAGATGACTCACCCGGCCAAAAGTCATGTTTCAAAACACCTTGCAGAAAACAACGGAAATCAAATCCCTTATAGTTGGCTGTCAAGTCAATGCCATAAAAGTAGTGAGGATTACTGTCACCCAAAATCTTTAAATCGCCATGATCATCCCATGTACTTGCACCTTTACTTATTTTGCCATCACCATTCAGATCCTTATACATGATGTCACCTGCTGCCCACTGCGAACCAATGGCGTCTTGTCCACCTTTAGGCAATGAAGCAATATGGTTATCCATCTCTTCCTGAGTTTTGGCAATGCCTACTGTTTCAAAACCCCAAATAAGTCCTGTTTTTTTGCCAGCCATGTATGTGCTGATAGAACCAGTCTTGTTACCGGGATAACTGTCAATATAGGTAACCTGATCGGAAAGTGACACAGTTACACCATAATTCAATCCATTATTCAAACGGTCCTTCCAAGAAAGAGCAACTTCCCAACCTCTGGTCTGAAGGTCACAATTGTTTGTATTAGGAACCTCAATACCCAATGTATTAGGCATCTGGTTAGCCGGTCCCACCATATTCTTGGTGTAGCGGACAAAATAATCAGCAGAACCTGTCAAACGATTATTAAGTAATCCCCAATCCAGACCGATGTCCCATGTGCGAACGGTTTCCCACGTCAGAGCCTCACTAATCAAGCCACCCACCGAAGCAGTATTAGGTTGCATACCATTCTGTATCCAGGCACCATTTGCAGCACCTAAAGACATCACACGGTAAGTAGGATAATATGATCTTGTATTCTGGTTACCCAACTGACCGTAAGAGAAGCGTAACTTCAACTGATCAACAACACTGGTAGCCGGAGCGAAGAACTTCTCTTGTGCAATATTCCAACCTGCCGAGAAAGAAGGGGATAGTTGCCAGCGACTGCCGCGGCGGAAACGGGAAGTACCATCATAACGCATATTAACTTCCAACAGATAGCGGCCCATGAAATCATAATTTAAACGACCGAAGAAACCGGCTGTAGCCCATTCTCTTGAATAACCATTCACCCCTGTAGTTTTCTCTTCACCTTTACCGCTCAATCCGGATGTCAGATCGAACTCCCAGAAGTCTTCATCCTCTACATACAATCCATATTTGGTAACGTCGAAATAATGCAGTTTGAACTCTTCTGCCTGAAAACCACCCATGAACTTGAAGTTATGTTTATCTGCGAAAGTATGAGTATACGAGCTATAAACATTCAGATTCAGATAATTTTCTTTCTGATCGTTTTCTTTTAAACTTGAATCTTTGTTCGTTACGATTTTATTACCTTGTGGATCATAATTATAAGCAGGTAATGTAGCTGCCTTTGTACTCTCCTCTTTAATACTATAATTGAACTCTATATTTGTAATCCAGTTCTTGACAGGCTCTATGATAAAAGCAGCCTGATGATAGTGACGGTCTGTCTGTTGAGTTCTTTGTCCACCTTCTGCCAATGCACGAGGATTGTCATGATTGATATGACCGTTTTGATCGTAAATAGGCATATTCGGCCAGTTTGAGCGCCCCAACCCATCATAATAGCTATCTGTAAAGCTCGTTGGTCTACAAATATCATTGCGGGTAAAGCGAGTAGAATAGTTGAATTTTAACCATTTTGTCAATGTTCCATTAATTTTTGCTGTCGTATTGAAACGCTGCAAATTTTCTTTTCCGAAGTTGAGAAGTCCTCCCTGATCCAGATAATTGAACGAAGCATAATAAGACATCTTTTCGCTACCACCTGTGACACTGATGTTGTGTTCCTGAGAAAACACATGATCTTTATACATGGCATCCCAGATATCTGTATTAGCATATCCCTGAGTCCAACGGTCTTGCCAGGCAGTCTCACTTTTAGCATCCAACCCTACTTCTCCATTCGTAAACTTTCCATTCTGGAAGTCAATCATCTTCTGCATCGTTTCATCCGAATATGCACCTTTAACACCTTGATTGGCATCCGCATAATTCATCATGACGGCAAACGAATAAGAGTCCATTGACTTCGGCATATTGATAGGACTGGAGACACGGAAGCTATTATTATAGTTAACAGACACTTTACCTTCCTTTCCTCTCTTAGTAGTAACCAAAATTACACCGAACGGTGCACGCGAACCATAAATACTGGAAGCGGCAGCATCTTTCAATACAGAAATATTCTCTATATCCTGCGGGTTGACAGTATTAATATCGCCCACCATACCATCAATTAAAATCAATGGAGAGCTATTGGAACCAGAACCGATAGTACCTGTACCACGAACAGATATACTCATGTCCTTTTCTAACTGTCCGGAACTGGTGGTAATCTTCAGACCCGGTACTAAACCCTGCAAAGCCTGAGTTGCAGAAGTTACCGGACGCGATTCTATTTCTTTGGCAGTAGCAATACCTACGGAACCGGTCAAGTTCACCTTCTTCTGCGTACCGAAACCTACTACTACAACTTCTTCCAGCATCTCGGTATCTTCTTTCAGGGTAACATCCAGTATTTTCCCTGCCACAACCGGAATTTCTTGAGTTTTAAAACCAATATAAGAGATAACAAGCGTGGCACCCTGATTTACGGAAAGCGAGAAATTACCATTAATATCAGTAATAATTCCGTTTGAGGTTCCTTTCTCCTGAATGCTGGCACCGATAACAGGTTCGCCCATTGCATCTTTCACCACACCTGAAACTTTGATTTGTTGTTGAACCACTTCCTGATTAGTCTCATTGCCCTCAGCCATCACTGCCAGCGGACACCCGGTAATGAAACTACTACAAAGTAGCAAGGCTGCCAGCGCCTTCCGATTGTTTCTAAATGAATCTGATTTCATTGTTTTTCGTTTTAATATGAATATAAGGTTAATAATCCCTGCGTTACTTTTTTGAAAAGATAACGATGCAAATGTAAGATTGACTTGCTGAAAAAGGAGAGACAGACAGATCAAATAGAAGGGTAAATTGTTCATTGACCTATTTCTCTTGTTTCTTTGGCCTATCTGTCCATGGTCTCCTCTTTCATTCTTTCATTGTGATATCTAATATATAAGGTTGGGATACGCCCTCTGTTTCCACTTTCACTCTCAATACTCCGGGAACACGCGCCGATTGTACAATCAAGAGTGCCCGCCCGAAGAAAGTTTTCAGCTTATTGCTTCCGAACGGAATGTCTCTGCGCATATCTCCGTTGTCCAATGCCAACAATCGTCCTTCTCCTTCCAACTGCACTGTTAGGTTACGGTCGTCCATCTGGACAAAACGTCCGTCTTCATCGCATAATTTGATTTCTATATGCGAAAGGTCCTGCCCGTCAGCCTTCAGTATCGTCTTATCGGCTATAAGTTTAAATGCTGAAGTTTTCTTAGTGGTAACAAGACTATCCCGGCAGACTTCCACTCCATTCTTATAGCCGATAGCTAAAACTTTACCCGGACGATAAGGTTGATTCCAGACAATCGTATTATTCGGATAATCCTTTGTACTCCGTACCCCAAAATCCATAGTTCGTTTGGCATGTGGAGCAATCAGCCGTACGGAGTCACAATTAGTCATTGTACGATATTCCAATACCCGGTCATCCGTATACGGCAAGTTCAGGTTGTCCACCATCAAAGGATACTGCCAA
>OGIH01001543.1_pt1 | contig 12186 bp, 5 predicted proteins | sample 1571721 | NCBI WGS metagenome assembly OGIH01 (sample SAMEA2582068, study PRJEB24529) | metagenome | biome: Human gut stool | place: China | collected 2011
TTCTCATGGTTAGCAGTGTCAAAGGTGTCGGCATAAGAAATGTTTTTCCAGCAGGCATAATCCTTCATTGCCGTAGGCTTGCCGTCAACTCCGTTTACATGGAAGTCGAACAAAACCTTCTTGCCGCCAAGCTTCGAGATGTCCAGCGGAACGTAATAGTCTATATTGTCTGTGGCAAGCTTTACGTTCAATGTCTTTACAACATTATTGTCAACAATCACTTTGACATTGGTTATTTCTGATGACTCCTGTACAGGCAGCAGCACGTAGCGGCTATTGCCCTCAGCACGCATAATACAATGCGACTTGCTCAGGAAAGACACATTACAATTCTGTGCAGCCACCTGAAAAGAGGCTGTTCCAAGAAGTAATGCTACAAGTATGTTTCTTATTTTCATGATTATATTCTTTATATATCCTAAAAATTTTTCTCTATTCAAGACGGAACGGTTAATATTTTGCAGGTTCTGATCAGAGCTGTTATTTGTTCAAAATACGTTTCAGCACTTAACAAGGCACACTCTTCTGTTATGCTGTATCCTTTATGAATCTGCAATGTCGGCAGCATTCCTGCACGCTGCACCTACACGACCGCCGTCATTATAATTTTACCAATGTATACAATATTGGCAATATCCTTTTAAAAACAATCTTATTACCTTTAAAAGATACATCCGCACGAAATCTTATGCAAAATACATCGCACATCCGCCGGATGTATCTTCATCAACTTAAAATACCTATCATCTTCTATTCCATGAATGCAACCGGCAATTATCCTTTAATCATAATTCTGATTCTGGGTGTATAATCCAGGTATGTAGAACAACTGATTATAAGGTATCGGGAAGAACTCGTTCTTGCCTGCCGTAAAGTGAGCATCGCGGTAATACTGTCCGTAATGCTGTTCCCTGGCACCTGTAACATTGCCGTTTTCATCGTATGATACTGGCGCGCCTTCCATCACGTTGCCGTTGTGGTCGAAGAAGCCGTATGTAGAGTTCTGCTCGCTTGCGAAGTAAGCGTTAAGTGTCTGAGAAGCAACACCCCAACGGCGCAGGTCGAAGAAGCGTCCGTTCTCCATAGCCATCTCAAGACGGCGCTCCCAGCGCAGGCACTTGCGTGCGTTCTCCTTGTTGTCGAAATACGGAGAAACAGGATATTCTGCTATCTGGCACTGGTCGGCAGCATATTCAATGTGCTTGTTCACAGAGTTGGCAGCACGGCGTCTGATATCGTTGATGATGACGCGGGCCTCAGACAGACGGCCAAGTTCGATGAGTGCTTCAGCACGCATAAGCATGACATCTGTATAACGTATTACATAGTCGTTTGTTGCAAAAGCCTGCCATGAATCATTGAAGGTCTCACCCTTAGAACGCTGCGGAACTTCCTTAAGCGATGTATAATAGCCATAGTCGGTAGCGTCGCGAGAGTTAGCCATAGTCTGCGTATATTCCTTCTCGTATTTGTATGGGAAAGATGGCATTCCTACAGTATGGAACAATCTCGGATCCCACTTCTGTGCAGTAGGCTGTCCGTTGATAGGATAGTCAACACTGTCGTTGTAATTGTCAAACATTGGCAGACCGTCCTTTGTCTTGAAGGCATTTACGAGGTTCTGAGAAGGCTTGTGGAAATCCCATCCGCAAGACCACATACCCCAGCAGCCGTTAAGCATTACCGACCAGTTGGCACGGCCGTAAGTAGTATGGTCATCCTCATAGTCAGAACACTGTACTGCAAACACAGACTCTTTACTGTTCTTATATTCGGGAAGGAAAATGTCGCCATAATCCTCGAGATAACCGTAATCAGAGTTGACAACTTCGTCGGTGTATATCACAACGCTGTCCATATAGTTTGTGTTGATGTGGTCAACACCTGTACCTGCTTCATATCCGTTACCCCATGCCAGGTTAAGATAGCATTTTGCAAGGTATGCCGCGGCTGCCACCTTGTTGGCACGGCCGTCCTGTCCCGGCTCTTTTACCGGCAAAACATCGTAAGCAACCTTAAAGTCGCTGATAATCTTGCCGAAGAGTTCTTCATAAGTGTACTGGTCATTTCTTACAGACTCCTGTGTTCCGTCGTCTTCTACTCTCTCATCAATCCAAGGTATTTTACGGAATACGGTGAGCAGCTTATAGTAGAAATGACCACGGAGGAATTTAACCTCAGCCACACGCTGGCGTGTAGTCTCGGCTCCGAGCTTGCTCTCGCCGTTACGTTCAAGTGACAGCAATGCACGGTTGCAGCGAGACACGGCACAATAAAGACGATACCACAACTCGTCCATCTCACCCGGAGTGGTAGAAGTCAGTGTTGTCCATATATCCATGGCATGATATCCTGTATCATTAGGTCCGCTTCCGCCCTTAAGACAGTCATCAGACGTTATGTCTCCATAAGGAAAGAGATTAAACGGATATGAGAACCAGCAGTCGCCGAGCATGGCGTAAGCAGAGGTAACCATTCCTTCAGGATCAGAAAAGGCCTTATCCTCGTCTACCACAGCAGTAGGAGTATAGTCAAGAAAATCGTCACAGCTTGTCAGCGTAAGGCCCAGGACGCATGCTGCTAATATGCTATATATCTTTTTCATTTTGATAAATCGTTAAAATGTTAGAAACTTAATTGTAATCCGAATGAGAGTGATGTTGACAACGGATAGTTCCAGTCCGGGTTCTCCGGATCAGGACATGTAAGGCTTGAACTCTTTATTGTAAGCAGGTTCTGGCCTGAAAGATAAACGCGTGCACTTGTCATCTTTAGCTTTGAAATAAGACTTGAAGGGAATGTGTATCCCACCTGCAGCGTACGCAGTTTCAGATAAGATCCGTTCTCAACGAAATAGCTTGATGCGCGGCCTTCGTCGGCTGTATTGGTCGTTGACAGCCTCGGGATGGTTGATCCGGTATTGTTGGTGTTCCATGCGTTGAGCAGTCGGTTACCCTTGTTAGATCCTGCGTCAGTAACAGCCCAAAAGTCTGTCTGGAATTTCTGGTTGTTATAAACATCCTTGTCGTAAACGCCCTGCCAGAACATGCTCAGGTCGAAACCTTTATATGTAAGGCCTATGTTGATGCCATAAGAGAACTTAGGAACGGGATTGTAGATCCAATCCTGGTCATCAGAGTTGATAACACCATTCTTGTCGAGGTCGGCGTATTTAAGTCCGCCCACACGCGCATTGGCCTGACCGGATGCATTAACTTCCTCTTGTGTCTGATAAAGTCCCTCAACAACGTATCCTACTATTGAACCATAAGGCTGTTCTGACTCTACGAGATTCTCCTTAGACGTATGAGCATAAGAGCCTGTTGCTGTTTCGGGCAGAGATGTAACCTTGTTGCGGAAGAAGTCGGCGTTGGCGTTGATGTCGAGTCCAAGTCCGCATGGCAGTGTCTTGCGGTATCCGAGGATAAACTCCATACCCCAGTTGCGCAGCGAAGGACCATTCATCCATGTTGCACCACCCTCGCCCTTTGTACCGATATATGCCGGATTGATAAGCATGTCGTCAACGTCCTTGATATACCAGTCGATAGAACCATAGAGCATGTTGTGGAACAGCGTAAAGTCTGTACCTATATTATATTGTGTGGCCGACTCCCACTTCAGGTTTGCATTAGGCAGCTGTGTGGCACGGTATCCAGAAGGGAATGTGCCTGAGCCCTGAAGGAAAAGGTCATAGGCTGTAGAGGTTATACGGTCTAATCCATAATCAGCGACATACAGTCCGAATTGTGCGTTGTTGTCTATAGCCTGGTTACCGGTCTTACCCCATGACAAACGTATTTTCCAGTCGTCTAACCAGTCTTTTTCAAGCAGTTTGGATACACGGAAGCCTAATGTGGCTGCGGGGAATGTACCCCAGCGGTTGCCCTTGCCGAAACGTGAAGAACCGTCGCGGCGCATCGTGAACGAAGCCAAGATAAGATCATCATAATTATAGTCAACCTTACCGAAGAAAGAAGCGAGCCTGTATCCTACCATTGCGCCGGCAACGCGGGCTGTGCCTGTTGCAGCGTTAGGCCACATATAGTCAGGATCTTCGAGTGCATAGCCTTCATTGTAGCCTGACCAGTCGATAGAGTTCTGCTTTGACAACTCGACACCCAGCAGAACAGAGAAATCATGCTTGTCGGCAAGCGTAAAGTTGTAAGTGGCTGTGTTAGACCATGTCCAGTTCATATCATTCTTGTTAGAGAGCGTTGTGCTTGCAACGTTGTTGTTGACGATATCTGAATGGAATGTATGATTCATCGACTGTATAAAAGATGTATAGAAGTCGATACCGAAGCTTGAACGGAGCACAAGGCCTTCAATCGGCTTCAGCTCTACGTATGCATTACCGAACAGACGCCAGTAGTCAAGATGGTTATCACGGTTCTGATACATCTCGCGGAGCGGGTTCTGACGGTCTGACATGCTTCCTACAGGACCACCGAATGTTGTTCCGTCAGTCTCATATACCGGCACGATAGGAGCCATTTTCAAGGCATTCTCCATTGGCGCACAGTCAACTTGTCTCGACCATGTTATGGTGAAGTTTTCGCCTACTGTCAGATTCTTGTTAATGTTGTAAGAAGAATTCATTCTGGCAGAAATATTCTCAAACGAAGTATACTTCAATATACCCTCGTTCTTTTTGTATCCTAAAGAGAATAATGCCGAATATTTGTCTGTTGCGTTAGATATAGACAGGTCGTAGTTCTGAGAGAAGCCTGTACGCGAAATCTCGTCAAGCCAGTCTGTATCTGAATATTTCATTGTTTTTGCGCTGTTGATAAATCCGTCATAACGGCCGTTTACAGTATAATTCTCATACTGTTCTGTTGCCGGATTCCATACAGTGATAGGGGTTCCGTTGGCGGCGTTGAGATTAAGTCCGTAGTTGGCTGCATATGTAACAGGGTCTATTCCGTCGTTCAGGGCTGCCTGAGCCATTGCTGTGGCATATTCGGCAGAGTTACACAGGTTCATCAATGACTGTGATGTGTAGAACGAAGCCGTAAGATTTGCAGAGAAGTCAACCTTCATCTTGCCGCCTTTCTTACCCTGCTTTGTCGTGATAATGATGACGCCGTTAGACGCGCGCGAACCATAGATAGAAGCCGAAGCCGCATCCTTAAGCACCTGCATGCTCTCAATGTCGTTAGTGTTAAGAGAGTTGAGAGACATTGTTGTTGGCACACCGTCGATTACGAAAAGCGGGTCTTGTGAAGAGTTGAACGAACCGATACCACGTATTCTTACTGTTCCTGTTCCTATTGGCGAACCGTTGCCTGTAACGGTCATACCCGGAACACGGCCCTGCAATGCACGCATCGGGTCGGCATCCGGACTTGTCTTCAGGTCGTCTGTCGAAACTACAGACACAGATCCTGTAAGGTCGGCTTTACGCTGAGTGGTATAACCTGTTACAACAAGTTCGTCCATAATGTTGCCGGCTTCCTCGAGCTTTACAACCATGTTCTGACGCGCCGGAAGCGTCACTGTGTTGTAACCTACATAAGAGATTCTGATCTTGGCGCCTTCCTTCACCTTTAATTTAAAGTTTCCGTCTATGTCGGTTACAGCACCGTTTGTCGTACCTTCTTCAAGCACACTGGCTCCAATAACCGTCTCACCTTGATCGTCTTTCACCGTACCGCTGACTTCCATCGTTGTCTGAGCCGTGGCATACAAACCGAAACTCATGAAGATAAAGAACAGCACGATACGCTTCATGCTAAACAGCATTAGTTTAACGTTCTTCATTTTTACTGCGTTTTTATGGTTTAATAAATTGTTTACACTGACGTCTTATCGTCGCTAGCAAAATTATTTAAATAGTGAAAATTTTATTAACAATTTTATACCAATGAATTAAAAATTTCGTTCATGTAACAAAATTTACATACTTTGTACGATTTCTGTGGTCTGTTTTGCCCGTTTCATGGCCAATAAAGCCTAAAAGGGCTACACACTTATTAACATTTTCTTTATATTCCTGAATGCGGCAACAGAGATATGCCGTGGCTGGACATGGCGGCAGGGCAGGAATGAACAGACAGGACGAACAATAATGCAGACGAATCCCGAAGATAAATATTAGGTTAAGAAGTTTTGTTTTGTCTGGTTGGCACCGGGAATGAAAAAAGAGAGTGTGTCAAAACTAAAATGGGCACTCTACAAAGTTACAGATTATAACCATAGCACTAAAAAGGGTCGTATAAAACTCTGTATTGAGTAATTATACGACCCTTCATTTAGCTTTTTGGAGATGCTCAAGTTTCAAATTATCAGCTCATATTTTTTAAGAATGGAGTTTTGACACACACCACGCAATAATTATTTTTCACTGATATTATCTGACAAGCCGACTACACGCCGCGGCCCTCGTTAGGCAGATGGCCGAAATAGTCTTTAAAACACTTGGTGAAATAAGACGGCGACGAGAAACCTACGTCGTAGGATATCTCCGACACGGTCTTCGATGTGGTGCGCAGCAGCTGCTCGGCGGCCTTCAGGCGCGTTATGCGTATTATCTCAACGGGCGACGAACCAGTGAGCTGCTTCACCTTACGGTAGAGCTGCACGCGACTAAGGCCGAGTTCGGCGGCAAGAGTCTCAACATTAAGCTCTGAGTCAGACAGATGCTCCTTCAGGCGATGCCTGAAGTCGGCCACAAAGCGTGTATCAGGATCGTCGGCAGCCTTGTCCTCCTCTGCCTCGGCACCCGAATAGATATTTTTCAGTTTCATGCGCTCATTGAGCAGATTGCGCACTCGCGACAGCAGCACGTTGCTGCTGAAGGGCTTGGTTATGTAGGCGTCGGCGCCGCAGTCGTAGCCCTCGGCGCGCTGGTCGTCGAAGGTGCGGGCAGTGAGCAGTATGACGGGCACATGGCTCGTGGCTGTCTCCGCCTTCAGCCGGCGACACATCTCAAGACCGTCCATCACGGGCATCATCACGTCGCAGATAACCAGGTCGGGCACATACTTGACGCACAAGGCGAGGCCCTCGCGGCCGTCGGACGCGCACTTGACATCATAGTGGGCCGAGAGCAGACTGACGATATAGTCTTTAACGTCGCTGTTGTCGTCTACCACCACTATCGACTTGCGCTCGCCGTCGTCCTGTGCCGTCATCATCTCCACGCCGCCGCTCATAGGTATGTCTGCCGGAACGCTGTCACCGGTCTCCAGGGCTGCTGCATCAGGCTGCTCCACTATGGTTTCTCCGGGCTGCGTCAGCGGCAGACTCACCATAAACGTTGCCCCGCCGTCGGCGTTGGCCTCTGCCGTAACCTGTCCGTGATGAAGGTCTACAAAGGCCTTTACTATAGCAAGCCCGATGCCCGTGCCTCCGCGGTTTTCGGCTGATGCCTGGAAGAAGCGGTCGAACACGTGGTTAATCTTGTCGCGCGGTATGCCTATGCCCGTATCGCTTACGGTCAGGCGCGCCATGCCGCCGTCGGCAGCAAGACTTATCCTCACTCTGCCGCCCTTGCGGTTGTATTTTATGGCGTTGCTGATAAGATTATAGCATATACGCTCCATCTTATACAGGTCAGCCTCTATGTTTATGTCGTGGCCGCAGTCAACGCTCAGCTCCACGTCCCTGCTGTCGGCCAGCGGCGCAAAGTTGGCTACCCACTGCCCTACGCTGTCCGACAGGTTGAAGCGGCTCACGGTGAGCTGCATCTTGCCGTTCTGAATCTTGCGAAGGTCGAGAATCTCGCCAACAAGTCTGAGCATGACGTCGACATTCTTTCTTACCAGGCAGAGCATGGAGCGCTGCTGCGTGGTCAGGTTGTCGGCCTCGAGCATGCGCCTGACAGGGTCGGCAATGAGGGTGAGCGGTGTGCGGAACTCATGGCTTATGTTGGTGAAGAACACCAGCTTGGCGTTGGCAGCATCCTCGCGCATGCGCCGCTTTACTACGATGGTGCGGTAGAAGGCTACAAACGAGAGCACCAGCAGCACAAGGATGATGATGAACATCATGAGGTAGACCTTCTGATGGCTGTACTGCGTGAGATACATGTTCACGCGGTCGTGCATCATGTTGAGCTTGTCGTTTAGCTTGTTCATCTCTTCGGCCTGCATCAGCAGCACCTCGGCGTTGTCTTTGGTTACGAGGGCTGTCTTCATCAGGTTCTCGCGTTGGTAGGGATGCTTCTCAAGAATGCTCATGGCCAGCTGCATTACCATGTCGCCGCGCGTGGGATAGATATATGATGCGTCGAGCACGCCGTCGCGCACCAGCTCGATGCCTCCGCCCTTGCCCGGCAGGGCGTCGATGCCGATAAACTTTATGCGGCCTGCCAGTCCGCGTGCCTGGGCTGCCTGACGCGCGCCGAGGGCCATGCGGTCGTTGTGTGCAAACACGTAGTCGATGTTGCCGCCCACGCTGTCGAGCATGGCCTCCATGGCCTTGCGCCCGCTCTGCTGCATCCATGTGCCGCTGCTCACGGCCACCAGCTCGATGCCCGGATAGTGCTTCAGGGCGTCGGCAAAGCCCTGATGGCGCTCTATGGCCGGCGACGAGCCTTTAAGGCCCGTAATCTCCAGGACACGCCCCTTGCCGCCAAGGCGCGAAGCGATATACTCGCCCATGGTGCGCCCCATCTTTACGTTGTCGGTGCCGATAAATGCCGTGTATTTGTCTGAACCGGTCTTGCGGTCGAAAAGTATTACGGGTATGCCTTTGTTGTATGCGTTCTCGATGGCCGGCGTAACGGTGTTCATCTGGTTTGGGGCGACAATAAGGATGTCGACGCCATCGTTTACAAAGCCGTTTATCTGCTCAGTCTGCCTTACGTTGTCGTCGTTGGCCGAGGCCACCCTCAACGTGACGTTGTCGTAAAGATAAGTGCCGGCAAGCATCTCGGTGTTGAGCTTTTCGCGCCAGATGTCCTCGCTGCACTGCGACATGGCTATAACATACTCCTTACGGTCGGAACAGGCCGTCATGAGCATTAACATCAATAAAGACAAAACGTAAGCAATACTTTTCATAGTCTGACCTCTGTTGGTTAATGCCTCACATAAGAGGCTATCCTGCATTGGATAAAAAAACTTTTTTGAAAGAAAGAGCAGCGGCACGCATGCCGTAAGAAACGGGCGGCCAACATGCCGCTGCTCTTAATATTATATATAAGATGTGTATATATAAGCATCAGACGGATACTCAGCTGAAGCGGCGGACATACACATCACAGGTCTCTGTCGCCTTACATCAACCTTATTTGTCGAGTCTCCATACGCAGCCGTCCTTGGTGTCTTTCACCTCGAATCCGGCAGCAGCCAGCTCGTCGCGTATGCGGTCGCTTGTGGCCCAGTCTTTTTCGGCCTTTGCCTTTGCCCTGAGGCTCAGCACCATGTCTACCACCTTGCCGTAGGCTTCCTCGCGTGCGTCAGACGAGTTGCCCTTCTCTTCCTTCAGTCCGAGCAGGTCTATCGCAAAGAGGCGCATCGTGTCGGCAAGCTCCTTCAGGCAGTCGGCACAGATAGTGGCCTTGTGGTCGAGCAGCTTGTTGACCACTCCGCAGGCCTCAAACAGATAGCTGATAACCTGAGGTGTGGCAAGGTCGTCGTTCATGGCGTCGTAGCACTTCTGGCGCAGGTTCTTCACAAACTCCTCGGTCTGCGCGTCGCACTTGTCTGACACGGGCACGCGGTCTAAGTCGGCGATGCCTGACATCAGTCGGGCCAGTCCCTTCTCGCTTGCCAGCAGGGCTTCGTTTGAGAAGTCTACCGTGCCGCGGTAGTGGGCAGAGAGGATGAAGAAGCGTATCGTCATGGGCGAATAAGCCTTGTCGAGGCTCGGATGGTTGCCCGTGAAGAACTGCTCGAGCGTGATGAAGTTGCCGAGGCTCTTGCCCATCTTCTGTCCGTTGATGGTTATCATGTTGTTGTGCATCCAGTATTTCACCATCTGGTCGCCCTGGCTTGCCACAGCCTGCGCAATCTCGCACTCATGATGCGGGAACACGAGGTCCATGCCTCCGCCGTGTATGTCGAAGTGGTCGCCGAGATACTTGCGTCCCATGGCCGTACACTCGCAGTGCCATCCGGGGAAACCGTCGCTCCAGGGGCTCGGCCAGCGCATGATGTGCTCGGGCTGCGCCTTCTTCCACAGGGCGAAGTCGGCCTGGTTGCGCTTCTCGCCCACACCGTCGAGCTGGCGGCTGGCGTTGATAACGTCGTCGAGGTTGCGTCCCGACAGTATGCCGTAGTGATATTTCTCGTTATATTTTGCGATGTCGAAATAGATGCTGCCGTTGCTCTCATAGGCAAAACCGTTGTCTATAATCTGCTTCACCAGCTCCTCCTGCTCTATGATGTGTCCCGTGGCGTGAGGCTCAATGCTTGGCGGCAGCACGTTGAGCGCCTTCATGGCGTCATGATAGCGGTTGGTGTAGTGCTGTGCTATCTCCATAGGCTCGAGCTGCTCCAGACGTGCCTTCTTTGCTATCTTGTCGTCGCCATCGTCGGCATCGTGCTCCAGATGGCCCACGTCGGTGATGTTTCTGACGTAGCGCACCTTATAGCCCTGATGCTTGAGGTAGCGGAACAGGATGTCGAAGGTTATCGCCGGGCGTGCATGGCCCAGATGCGGATCGCCATACACTGTAGGGCCGCACACATACATGCCCACATTGGGGCTGTGGATAGGCACAAAGAGCTCCTTACGGCGGCTCAGAGTGTTATATATAAAAAACTTTTGTTCCATATTTTATTGTTTAAAATTAAACATGTCATTAACAGAATGATAACGCAACCCGACAACAAAACCACCAAGATACGTTTGAGCGTTATGCCGAGATGCAGATTATATTATGCAAAGATAACGCAAATCATTGGTTTAACAAAATCAATGCAATGTTTTTTGAAAATATGTCAAAAGTGAACATCAGAAGCCACGCCTCTCATTTATATGCCACGGATAAAAATATTCGCTGAATAAGATTTCCTTCATTTCCGCAGCAGGATAACCCTCCGCATGGATATAGGATATTTCTTTCAGCTTCAACGCACCTTCAAGGGCGGTGGGGTAGTTGTACCCACGACCGAGATAAAGGAAGTTGCGGGCATAGGTGTATATCTTCGACAAGTTCTTGATTTTGTCAGCAAGTCCCAACACATCTTTTATATATAGGGGCATGTTCTTCAACTCCCGGACAATCCTCTCTACGGTTGCATCATCCACAGTACCACGCATCTGTCCCACGCAGAGGGCAAGCAGCATCAGCACCGTTACCTGTCCTGTAAAAGCCTTGGTAGAAGCCACACCTATCTCAGGTCCTACATGGATGTATGTCCCGGAATCCGTATTTCTTGGGATAGAGGCACCCACGACGTTGCAGATGCCATACACAAAAGCCCCCTTGCTCCGTGCCAACTGTATGGCGGCAACGGTTCCGAGCGGTCATACTTCCTTTGTAACTCCATACACTTCTCAAAGGAGAAGTCGGATGCCTCAAAAAGAGGCTGGATAAGGTGGGCGCATTCGTTCAGCAGTCCCTTGACGATGTGGATGTTCATCTCGTGGCAGTTTCGGCAAATTGCACTGTTGCAGTTGATATACCGATGACTGTTGATGAAGTCATCCACATAGCGGTCATACCGCTTGCCATTCAAAATCACATCCTGAAGATAGAGTTCTCTCGCTTCTAAGAGTAACTCAAACAATTCTTCTGCTACATCCTGTTCGGTAGCGAAGTGGGTCAGGTGTTGCTTCTCTTCAAAAAAAGAGAAGACTTTTTAATTTGTTTTTGCATACTAAATTACTTATTTATAAGTTTATGACGACTGAAATATAAAAATTACACAACATGGTTCAGTATTAGGTTATAATTCTTGTAAAGTTACATTCCTCCTCCCAACGCATGGTAAAGTTTAATTATACTTTGTATGCGTTCAAAACGAGTTTGTAACTGTTGCACTTCCGCTTCGAGAAGAGACTGTTTGGCGGTCAGCACTTCCAGATAGGTGGTATTGGAATGACGCATCAGCGATTCTGTCTTTCGCACAGCGTCGCATAATGTTTCAACCTGCCGAGCATTGATTTCAATTTGCGATTTTGCCGTCTGCCATGCGGTCAGAGCATCGTTCACTTCCTTTCCTGCGTTCAGTAATGATTGCCGGAACAACAGTTTGGCTTCTTCCTGACGGCTTTTGGCTATCTTCA